>Ga0194135_10000013_pt1 | contig 124473 bp, 75 predicted proteins | sample LitLau_LLRF_2013_FD_134024 | JGI IMG/M metagenome (GOLD analysis project Ga0194135, IMG submission 134024) | Freshwater sediment microbial communities in response to fracking from North America - Little Laurel Run_MetaG_LLRF_2013 (version 2) | ecosystem: Environmental > Aquatic > Freshwater >...
ACATCTTTTCAATAGGATATAAATGTTTATAGCTGACTATAAATTGGTAGATTTCCCATCGCTCTTGGAAAAGATGTGAACGGCCTTTTTTAATATCTCAAGCTCTAATTCTTTTTCTTTAAGAGCTTTTCGTAATTCTTTTACTTCTAAAGAATCTGTTTCTGTTTTTTTAGAAATAATGGGTTTTGGATTAGTAAATGTTTTTTCAGAGGATCTCCATTTATAAATACGCTCTACCTGGATACCTAGTTCATCTGCTAATTCTTTGATGTTTTCCCGCTCGTAACTTAATTGTACTGCTGATGATTTAAACTCAGCACTGTAAACTCGTTTTTTCATAATTCTAAGATATTTATTTTTATTTAAACAGTCTTAAAATTTATGTCCCAGTAAATGTAGCAACTCCATTATTCAAAGATGCGACAGAAGCTTCACTTTTACTAATAAAGAGAATTATAAATGTCAAATAATATATTAATTTCGATTAGCACTATTCGCCTGTCTGATTGCTTTAGGATCGGTTAAATTAAAGCGATACACAAAACTTAAACGGTAACGGGTGGCATTGGGAATACTGTTTTCAACAATATGATAATCTGTTCCGGTTGTGGTGCTTTTATTCTGGCGTAAGTTAAAAGCATTGGTGACATCAAAAACAAGTGTAGCTTTATCTTTTAATAAAGTTTTACTCATACCAAAATCCAGAGACTGCAGTGCATCGTTTTTGGTCTGCGCATTTTGCTGTGCACCGCGAAAGTTGTAACGACCCTGAAAACTAAATTTTGCAGGCAATTTTATCTGAGTATTCAAACGTCCTGTAAAGGTTTGGCCTTTGTAATCTAAGTTTTCCTCCTGATAACTTCCTTTTTGAGTGAAATGATAGAAATTCATTTCCATATTGATCTGCAGCCATTTTACCGGATTATATAATGTAGAAAGCTCTGCGCCACTGCGTATTTCATGTTGTAAATTAATAGGTGTTGTAAAAAATATATCATTTTCACGATAAGTAAAATCCTGAATATAACCACTTTCCCATTGATAATAAACAGAAGGATTCAGTGTAAAGGTTTTCCACGTTTTAAGAAATGCCAGTTCAAACACATCTGTAAAAGAAGGATTAAGATCTGGATTGCCAATATATTGCGAATTTAAATCGGTCAGTTCATTAAAAGGATATAAGGCATATAAAGATGGGCGATTTATACGTTTACTGTAATTTAATTGTAAAGTCGCAGCTTCAAATTTATAACTCAAATTTACGGTAGGAAACAATCGGCTGTATTTTTTATCATCATTATAAGTATTTTTGACATCTGTAATAGCGATTTTGGTAAACTCATTTCGCAGACCCAGCATATAATTAAATCTGCCTTTCTTATTGCTGTATTGTGCGTAACCGCTGGCAATAGTTTCTTCATAATTCATGTCGTTTTCAATATTTTGGTAAATACTCCACGTATTTCCTTCTTCCTGTTCTGCTAAAAAATTACTGGCAACTTTACGGATTTCTGTTTTAACGCCAAATTCAAATACTGAAACACTGTCAATGGGCTGCGTAAAATCACTTTGAACAAGCAAATCCTTACTGCTGCCAATTGAGCTCGTTCTAATGCCTGGATACTTCAGGACAGTTGGATACAAACGCTGAGTCGAAAGATTCCAGTCTTTATCGCTGTTCCACCAATCATGCTGAACATCAATCGTCCATTTTTTGGCCGGCTGTTTAAAGGTTTGTGTATAATTAAACTCTAATTGATTGTAATCTCTTTTTTCTAATGATTTTCCCTGTCTTGTCAAAGTACTGTCTTTTGCATAGTCAGCTTTGTTGTAATTGTACAACAAATGAGTTTTGTCATTGTCTTTTGTGGCATTTTTTAGAAAAGCGGCAGTAATGGTCCGATGCTCATCAATAAAATAATCTGCACCAAAATAAATCAATTTGCCATCGTCGTGGCGATTTTCGTTCTGCACATGGTTTAAGTAAGATAGTTTACCGTTATTCATTGTAGACTGATTGGTAGTATACAATCCAACATAATCAGAAGAACGGATACTGAAATTAGAAAAAATATTGATTTTTTCCGATTTATAATTGATGCTCGGATTAAGTCTGCTGTCATTTGGAGAACCCGCAACCAATCGAATCTGACCGCTAAAACCGCTTTTTTTGTTTTTCTTCAAAATGATATTGATAATTCCTGCAGAACCCGAAGCGTCATATCTCGAAGAAGGATTCGTAATTACTTCTATTCGCTCAATTTGGTCCGCCGCAATTTGATCAAGTGCGTTATTTTGGGTTAAACCCGATTGACGCCCGTTGATCAATACCAAAACGCTGCTGTTGCCGCGAAGACTTACAGATCCTGTGGGGCTGACCGCAACAGACGGGACACCATTTAGAACATCATGTGCAGAACCATTCTGCGAAAGCACATCTTTGCCAACTTCAAAAACTTTTTTATCCAGCTTTAGGCTGATGTTTGGTTTTTGTCCGTTAATTTCTACTGCGTTCAATTGTACGGCATCTGTATACAAACCTATAGTTCCTAATTCTGTTTTCGGCCTGCCCGAAATAATTTCAAATGGCTGTGCATAATTTTGATATCCCATGAAACTAAAAGAGATCGTCATTTTACCAATTGGCAATCCTTCTAAATTAAAAATACCCTTATCGTCTGTAACGCCAATTACTACGGTTTTCAGGCTGCTGTCTTTTACTGAAACCGTTACGTATGGCAAAGCTTCTTTGGTCGTCTTGTCCTCTACTTTTCCGGAAACACTGATTTGCTGGCTGTGGCCAAAAAGATGAAAAAATAAAATTAAACTACAAGTTATCAGGGTTTTCATGTTAGGTGTTTTTTAGACTACAAGATTAGCTGATAAAAGAAAATGCCGTCTTTTAAAACATGCAAACGGCTCCAATACCTTTTGAAATGCATTCCGCTATTCGATATTTATGCTATCTTTATCTTATGTATCGTTTCGCCTTTTTTATCGTTTTTTCACTGCTTTTGTTTACATCATGTGAACAGTATACTGATTATGTGAAATCAGATGTAACCTATTATAGCGATGATCATCCAAAAGATTATTTGGGCAAATCTGAAAATTCTGTCTTCAAAATTCATGTACGTGTTGAACTGATTGAACGCAAAAAAAACGCCGGCCCATTAGGCTTACAAGTGAACGGTTTTGGTGCTTTTGATGTTTACTGGGATGGTGTTTTTGTAGGACACAACGGCAAAATGGCCCAATCAGGCCAGACTGAAGTGGCGGGAACTGAAATGACTTACTATCAAATACCGGAAGATTTAGCTTCTATCGGCAAGCATCGTATCACGGTAATAGGAACACAATCGCAATGGCGGGAAGCGCACCGTGGCATTCATGTAAAACTTGAAAGCTATTTAAGATTGCATCGTGCACCGCTTATTGTGATGTCATTTATGAATCTTATGGCAGGAGCTTTTCTTATTGCTGCTATTTATTATTTTTTTCTATACATAAACAGTAGCCGTAAAGAGACAACGGTTTTGCTTTTTGGAATAATCTGCCTTCTTTTTTTCTGTCTTTTAATTATTGAATATGTCAAATTTTATATAGATATTCCGTATATCCAATATTACACACGATTGAAGATTGTTGGCTGCCTTACTTTTGCAATTTCAATATTGGTTCCATGGTATTTTATGCTGCAGTTTGACTTCAAAAAAAAGCGGTTGTTTTTGTTTCTTTTGTTTGCCAGTCTTATTGCAATCTACATTATCTATTACGGCCATTATGATAGAACCGCCATCTATTTTAGTTACGCTATGTGTCTTTTTTCCATAATTATTGCCACCAATGCAACAGCCCGTAAAATTAAAGGCGGATTAATTGTTGTCGTTGGCTTGCTGGCAAGTGTGGTTGTGAATTACTTTTTATTTTATGATTTTGGATTGTTTATCGCTTTTACAATTATTGTATTATCGATGCTTTATCTCCATACAATTCGGGCAAAAGCTATCGAAGAAGCTCATAATGAATCATTATTGCTTTCATCAAGATTGCAGTTAGAGCTGATTAAGAAAAATATTCAGCCTCATTTTCTTCGCAATACATTAACTTCTTTAATTGACTGGATCGAAGAATCTCCACTTCAGGGCGTTATCTTTATTCGCGCGCTGGCAGATGAGTTCGATATTATGAATTCTATCGCCGAAGAAACACTTATCCCTATAAGGCAAGAAATCAGCTTATGCAAAAAGCATTTGCAAGTAATGGCTTTTCGAAAAGAAATTTGTTATGATTGGGAGGAAAAAGGTATCGACGAAAAGGAAGAAATCCCACCTGCAATTATACATACTATTGTGGAAAACGGAATTACGCACAGTCTACCTCCAAAACAAGGCTGTATAGGTTTCTGTTTAAGTTTTACTAAAGAAAAAAACTATAAAGAATATGCGTTGTTAATAACAGCGAAAAACCGAAAAACAAGAAAGGAAAAAAGCGGTGGTACTGGTTTTAAATACATTAAGGCCAGACTAAACGAAAGTTACGGTAATCACTGGCAGTTTGATTCTTTTGCTGTGGAAGAAGGCTGGCTAACGACCATTAAAATTTTTGATAAAAAATGAAGATTCTAATTATTGAAGACGAGGCTAGAATTGCCAAACGAATAGAAAGGATGACTCGGGATTTTTTTGATAAAGAAGTTCAGATTCTTCTTTGTGATTCGGTTGAAAATGGTTTAAGCACAATTGAGACGCATACTATTGATTTGTTGCTGCTCGACCTGAATTTAAATGGCGAAAATGGATTTGATATCCTGCAAACTGTTGTGGCGAGATCTTTTCAAACTATTATCATTTCTGCTTATACTGATAAAGCCATTACTGCTTTTAATTATGGAGTATTAGATTTTGTACCAAAACCATTTGATGAAAACAGGCTTTCGCAAGCTTTTATGCGTTTTATATCATCGGAAAAACAAGCCAATGGAGATATTCAGTTTTTAGCCGTAAAAAAAGCAAAAATGATTAAACTTATTGTGATTAAAGATATAAGATATATTAAAGGTGCAGGAATTTATACAGAATTGCATTTAGAAGACGGACGCGTTGAACTTCATGATAAATCTTTAGAATCATTGGAAAAATTACTTCCTTCATCATTCCAAAGAATCCATAAATCTTATATTCTTTGCTGGCATGAAGCCGATAAATTGGTTGTAGAAGCCGGCGGAAGATATAATATGCTACTTAAAAATGGCGAATTATTACCAGTAGGCCGCTCAAAATATAAAGAAATAAGATATCGAATGATTTGAATACTTATGTTTTCAAACAAATTACAGCAGTTTTTACTATTAAATTTTAGGAGGCAAATGCAATAATCAAATAATAATCTCCAATAATTCGGTTAGATATTTGAATTCTTCCCGTGGTTCTGTCGCATCTGTCAGAATCAAATATAACAACTTAAGTAATTTAAAAAGTTAAACTGCCAATTTACAGAATGATTTAAACATAGTTATCGCTGGTCTAATCATCTGATTCTTTCTAAGCATATGCACAACTTAAATTCCACTTAGAGTTCTCTTTGCAGATTTAAAACTTTTAAAGCCTAATCCGTTTTGGATGCGCCACTTGATAAAATGATGGTTCTGTTCTACAATATTGTTGAGATATTTACACTGCCAGATTTTAATCTTTGAGAACGAACGCTTGTTATAGACTTTGATTGCTGCGGTATTAGAGCCGCTTTTATCAATGTTTATTACTCTTGGCTTGTAGTTACTGCTAATTGCTTTAATGAGAAATGACTACGCACTCATTCTCTGTCTTTTTCTAGTCAAAAGAAAGTCTACTGTATTGCCTAGTTTATCAAGAGCTCGATATAAATAACACCAAATACCTTTTATTTTGATATAGGCTTCATCCAATCTCCAACTTGTACCTATTTTACCCTTTCTTTTCTTCATCACTGACTCAAGCAAAGGTGTAAACATACAAACCCAGCGCTGGATCGTAGCATGATCCACATCCGCTCCTCTAATTTTCATTATTTCCTCAACATCACGGTAACTGAGTGTAAATCTTAATTTAAAATATACTGCCTGCAGAATAATAGACTTTGGATAACAATGACCTTTAGTATTCATTTTTGATCGGTTTAAAATTCTAAAGATAAAAGTTATTCCCAGATGCGACAGAACCACCCAATCATATCTTGATACAACCTTTTTTTATCAATATATTTCTATATACGCATAAAGATGTGTAAAAACACAACTAAAACCTTAAACAACTAAAATCCAACATATTTTACATATATTTAACATATATTACTTTACAAATATCATATAAAACATCGATTTTAGTACTAATTTAGCTAGCTAGATTTGTAATCATATTTTCTAAATTTAATTATATCTTAAGTGAAACTTAAATTATTTGCCTTTATACTAGTATACAATTTCATAACGGCCCAAGTACCAACATTTAAATTATTAAGTGATGAAGATGGATTAAAAGCAAATGCGGTCTATGACATTTGCAAGGATAGTAGAGGGCTCTTTTGGCTTGCTACAGACAATGGTTTATTTAGGTTCGACGGTACGAATTTCATCCCTATTCCCTTCGAACTCCAAAAATATAAAAATGTAGCAATTAGGAAACTAAAAATATATGATAATGAACTATTTGTGATATATGAAAACGAAGGCTGCATCTCAATAAATTTAGATTCCGATAAGTTTGATGTATTAACCACCGAGAAGATTGCAGACATTTGCAAAATCCAAAAGAAACTTTGGATTCTTTTGGATAATGGCAAACTTCAGAAATTAGGAAACCAAAGAACTAAAGACATTTATGATTTCAATGTCACTGACCTTGGATATAGCAGTCTTATTAATTATAAGGGAACTCTAAACATAGCCATTCCGGAAAAAGGCTTTTACACATTAACAAACAACTCAATTAAAGCACTTTGCAAATACAATTTAGGAGGATACAATGAAAGATTTATAGTCCTTAATGATCATTTATTTTATATAGGTACAAGTGAAATTTTAGGGTTAAGCAAAAACACATCAAAGATTGTACAGTCTATAAAAAACAGTAAAAACAAAATTAATGGACGCATAACAGATTTAGAGTACATTAATGATTCAACTGCATATTTCTTAAGCTCACGAAAAAGATTATTTAAAATCAGTAATAATATAATTTCAGAAATTACTTTACCTTATCACGATCTCGATTTAATAAAAATCCTAATTTATAATCCGAATAAAATTTATGTCTGTACAAATCAAGGACTCTTAAAAATCAATACGGCTTCAATTGTAAAAAATAAGTCATTTATAGATGTTCAAAAAAGTAATCAGGCCTTAAACCGGGTAAGAAGAAAAATCTTCCATTACAAAAAAAATATATACCTGTTTGGTTATAAAAATTTCTTAACAGATAGCTCATATACTCATTTTAAAAACTTAAAAGCACTAAACTTTTCAGTATATGATGCTGTACTTGTCGATGGGATTTTTTTTTTAGCTACTGAAGGATCCGGACTCCAATGTTATGAACTTAAACATAATATTTGCAGAAGTATACCATTGGCAAAAGACATACCGGACAACATGTTTTGCACAATAGAGAAAAGTTCAGACGAAAAAGAAATTTACATTGGTGGCTTTGGATGTTTATATAATTTAAAATTAAAAGACGAAAAAGCTACCAAAATTGAAATTCCCGACAAAAACAAACTAGTACTCTCGATCTTAGAAAATTCTACAAACAATAATATTTTGGCAGGCACTGAAAATGGAATTGTATTGATCAATAACAACAATAAAAAAAAACTTAAAAGCACATTCATAAACAAAAATTTAGCTGGCAAAAGAATTTCAGCAATGTTATTTGATAAGAAGAGAAATCTCATTTGGATTGGTCATGAAAAAGGCGTAGATATTATTGACACAAAAAATTACAAAATCAAAAGAAGACTCCATAGTGATTTATTTGTAAATTCAAAGGTTGCCAGCCTTGAGCAGGACTATAAAGGCAATATCTGGATAAGTACATTTAGTGAAATAATTGGCTATAATTATGAATTAAGAAAAATAGTGAGGTTTACAAAAAAAAACGGCCTAATAAACAGAGAGTTTAATTATAAATCATCAGAAGTACTGAACACCAATGAAGTTATTTTTGGCGGATTAAATGGTTATGACATAATAAATACAACATACGATTTTTTTAAGAAAAACACTCATAAAGGCATTGTAACAGGTTATAGTCTGATAAGTAAAAACAAGACAGAATATTTAGAGTTTAGAGATAAAAAAAAATCTATAAAATTCAATGGAGATACTAGTTACATAAAAATTTACATTTCTCCGTCTACATATACATCGAATAATTACCAAATAGAATATCGATTAAACAAAGAAAATTGGATTGAATTATCAAATAAATCATTTTTAGAATTAGTAAATATACCATATGACAAATTTGAATTAGAATTTAGGGCTTTTGATCCTTATGGTTCTACAATTTTATTTGATCCTGTTTTTATCGAAATCACAACGAGTTTTTTTAAAACAAAAACTTTCATGTTTATATTATTCAGTTTCATCACATTAATACTTTTTTTAGTTTTTAAGTATAAAATATCACTCGAAAAAAAAGATAATCTTATGAGAACAAAAATTGCAATGGATCTGCATGACGATATAGGAAGTGTCGTTTCGAGATTAAAAATACTATCACAAACAAATAATAATATAACTGGAGAACTTAGAAATAACATCATTTCAAATTTAGACTATCTAAGCTTTAATCTTAATAATTACATCCATACTATTGACTCTAAGGATAAATCAATATTAGAACTTTACGATGAAATTATAGAATTATACAGTAAGAGCCTTAGTCATTTAGATATTATTTTTAACTTCAAAATAAGCTACGAGAAAGAGCTCTACATATCATCTGGTTTTTTTAAAGACCTTAAGTTTTCTCTCTTTGAAATCATAAACAATTGCATCAAACACTCACAAGCAAAAGAGCTTTCATTAGACTTTAAAATTACAAAAGAAGGATTCAATATTACGGTAAAAGATGATGGTATACTAGACTCGATTGCAAACCTAAAAGGAAAAGGTAATGGAATAAGTAATCTTAAAAAGAGAATTCAAAGAAATAATGCCGCTATTTTTTTTACAATTACTTCCACACATGGGCTATCAATTAAAATAGACTTTTTAAAAAATAAAATATGAAATCAAAAATCGAAATAGTTATAGTTGATGACGATATCCAATTAGCAAGATTAATACAAAATCAAATAAATACAATTGACAAATTTTGCTGTACTTATCTTTTTTCAAATGTAAATGATTTATTAAATGCTTCAAAGATTCAAGCAGATATAATCTTACTGGATTTATCCATGCCAGGAATGGATGGTATGACTGCAATTGTCCCAATAATGAACAAAATGCCAAATGTCAAGATTATAGTTAACTCTATTAAAAATGATATAGATACTGTATTTCAAGCACTTAGAAGAGGCGCTATAGGCTATATAGATAAAAATAATTTTACACATGATTTTGAGGACATACTAAATACAATTGCTATTGGAGGAGCATACATGACGCCATCAATAGCAAGAAAAATTTGCGACTATTTTAACAAAACCAATTCATTGTTACTCAAACTGACCAAAAGAGAGCTCGATATAGCAGAAGGAATCTTAGATGGTCTTTCTTACAAACTAATAGCAGTCCGATATAACATATCTATCGATACCGTAAGAATGTACATTCGAACTATTTATAAAAAATTAAAAATAAATAGCAAATCAGAACTAATGAAATTAGCTCATATCACGAAAGAACGCCAAGGTATGTAACACCTTTGTCATAAATATTGAATATATCTCTATATTATTGAATATTTTCTGAGGTGAAAAACAGCAACTTCCTCTAATTACATTTAACCTCTACAATTGCAATACCAAACCCCACTTATACTCTTTTCCTGATATACTAAACATATTAATTTCTCCTCTTAAAGTTTTATGTCAATTTGGTGTCTGCTTGGGGTACTAAAAAAACAGAAAAGAAACTACTTACTTATAGGTTCCCAAATCGTCTATCAGCCTGCATTCAACCCAGATCATATTCAATTAATTTATAATAAATTGAATGTACAGTTCAGTAAATGTAAATTTTAACTACATCTCTTTTTTTCTTTTTAATATTTATTTGTCAGATTAATACTTAATAAAAACACATAATACACATTAATATGTAGCCTATACTTGGTTAATAAAATAAGTTTTGTTTTTACATTTGAGAATATTGTTTTATTCATCTGTATATCTGGATAAGCTTGTGAATCATATTTTATTTCAAGATTATTTTTTTGTGTATCAAAATTTCTGGACTAGAAATACTAACTATAAAAAAAGATTATGAAAAAAAAACCAAATTTATTTTTAATGTTTTTACTGATGTTTTTATGTATCAGTACTTATGCACAAGAAATTTCAGGCTTAGTTTCTGATAAAAATGGTCCTCTACCCGGAGTATCTATTTCAGTAAAGGGTACTTCTTTAGGAGTACAAACTGATTCCAAAGGGAATTATGCGCTCAAAGGAGTTAGCTCAAATTCTATTTTAATTTTTAGCTTTATAGGATACCAAACACAAGAAATTCTGATAGGTACAAAACAAAAAATTAATATTTTACTAAAAGAGGATCAAAACGAATTAAAAGAAGTTGTAGTTGTAGGCTACGGTACACAAAAAAAAGGAGAAGTAACTTCGGCTGTAGCTAGTATAAAATCTGAGGATTTCAATAAAGGAGCAGTAATCAATCCTTTACAACTAATTGAAGGAAGAGTTGCAGGATTAACCATTTCCAGAACTTCTAGTGATCCTAATGTAGCTCCTACCATACAAATGCGAGGCGTATCTTCACTAAGAGGAAGTAATGAACCACTTATTATTATAGATGGTATACAAAGTTCAATGAGCGGATTGAATGCTATCGCCCCAGAGAATATAGGCGCTATTGATGTTTTAAAAGATGGTTCTGCTGCCGCTATTTATGGCGTACGTGGGAATAACGGAGTAATTATTGTAACCACTAAAACACCTTTAAAAAGTCGTACACAAGTAGATTATTCTTCTTATATCTCTACCCAAAGAGTAGCAAAAAGACCAAACGTATTAACAGCTGCTGAGTTTGTCGATTATGGAAAGAGAACTAATAACTCATTAATAGTTGATAAAGGCGGTAGAGACGATGCATACTCTGAATTATTAAATACAGCTAATTTTACACAATCTCATAATCTAACTGCATCTGGAGGAAACTCTCAAAGTAATTATCGTGCTTCTGTAAATTATAAGAACGCAGAAGGAATTGCCATAAATACTGGAAGAGAGTCAAAAAACATCGCGCTAGCAGCCAACCACAAAGCTTTAGACAACAAACTAACCCTATCCTTTAATCTCACAAATACCTATATAAAGGCTAATCCTGTTATTGATAATAATGCATTTTATCAAGCCACAACCCGAAATCCTACTATACCTATATATAGAGAAGATGGTAGTTTTTATCAAGATTATGCCAGTTATGATGATTACAATCCTGTTGCTATTATGAATCAAAGAAACTATTCTGATGACTTAAAAATTAATCTCAATAGTGGTAAAGCAAATTTTGAAATAATTCCGGGATTAAACACATCTGTATTCTACTCTTTAGAAAAAACAGATAATCAAAGAAATGAATATATACAAATTGAAGAATATACATCCATAAAAGATGGATTCAATGGAAATGCTTATATCAAAAATGAATATTGGTCTAATTCAAATTTTGAATGGGTAACTAATTATACTAAAAAAATCGGCGAACATAACTTGACTGCTTTAGTTGGTTACTCCTACCAAAAAAACGAATACAATCTTAATGAAATGAGAAACAAAGGTTTTTATTCTGATTTTTTTGAAACTAACAATATTGGCTCTGGTTCTTTTTTAAAATCAGGAAGAGCTGACATGAAAAGTCTTCGAAATGAAAGCGAATTAGACTCTTATTTTGGAAGATTAAATTATAACTATTCCGAAAAATACTTATTGAGCACATCTATCAGAAGAGAAGGTTCTACTAAGTTTGGTTTAGCCAATAAACGTGCTTACTTTCCGGCAATAAGCGCAGGTTGGACTATTAGCAAAGAGGCTTTTATGGAAAATATAAAATGGCTTTCTTTTTTAAAACTTCGAGCTGGATATGGAGTAACAGGAAGTTTGCCTAATGACTCATATCAGTCTATTATGCGCTACAGTTCAGGTGCGGGATACTGGAATCCATATTCCAATACGTGGATAAACACCTGGGGGCCAGGAAACAATTCTAATCCTGATTTAAAATGGGAAAAAAATACATCTTATAATTTGGGACTGGATTTTGTTTTACTAGACAAAAAAGTAAATGGTAACATCGACCTGTATAAAAGAAAAACAACTGATTTAATTGATAATGGATTAGTAGAACAACCTTCAAATATTTTTAGCAGAAAAATATACAATGTTGGAAGTATTCAGAATACAGGAATAGAAATAAGTTTAGGGGGAAATGTAGTAAAAACAACATCTTTTGAATATAAAGTAAATCTTACTTCGTCGTATGAAAAAAATAAAGTTTTAGCCCTCTCTACACCTTATGAAAATCGCTACAATTTCCCCTCTCCTGGTAACATTGGAACAGCGCAACGTTTACAAGTCGGACAATCTATAGGTTCGTTCTACGGCTATAAATATATAGGAGAGATTGATGGTAATTGGAATTTTGAAAATTTGGATGGAAAAACTGAATTATCAGAAAACGACAAAACTTTTCTTGGAAGTGGTTTACCCAAATACAAAGCTAGCTTAATGAATACATTTACTTATAAAGGTTTTGATTTGGGTATTTTTTTAAGAGGAATGTTTGACTATAAAATTTTAAACGAAGGAATGATTTATTATGGAACAAAAAGTGCTATAGACAAAACAGGCCGTAATGTATATAAATCAACCTTAGATTCCCCAATAACCGCAGATCCAAGATTTTCAGATTACTATCTCGAGAATGGTAATTTTGTTCGAATCGAAAACTTAAGCTTGGGATACAGTTGGAAATTTGGAGATTCAAAATACAACATAAGAAACCTTCGAATATACAACAACATTAATAATGTTGCGACTTTTACTTGCTATAAAGGATTAAATCCAGATGTTGCTGTAACCGGCATTGAACCAGGCATCGAAAAAAGAGGTGCTTATCCTTTTACTACCACTTTCACATTTGGTTTAAATCTTGGTTTTTAATAATTAAAAAATATAATAAAAATGAAGAAATATAAATTATATATACTAACTGTCTTAGCAACCATCTTTATATCATCTTGTACCAATTTAGATGAAAAATTATATAGTGAAATTCCTGACGACAAATTTTATGAGAACAAAGATCAGGTAATGTCAGCCATTTTTCGTCCTTGGAGCCATTTCAATGGGATAATGTCTGTTGGAAGCAGAACTTGGATCTTAGAAGAATTATCAGCAGATGCAGTAGCCTGGCCTCAAAAAGGGCGTCATAGTTATGATGGTGGAAATTGGATTCGATTACACCGACATACATGGACAGATATTGATGATTCTGTTAAAGAATCCTGGAGTAATCTATACCAGGGAATAGGATTTGCTAATAAAATAATCCAAGATTTAGAAAAAATAGATTTCGATGCATTAAAAGTTCCAATTAGTAAAAGTCAAGCCATTGCTGAGCTAAAAATTTATCGTGCATATTGCTATTGGAATTTGATGGATTTGTACGGCGATGTGCCAATATCAACTACAATTACCGAAAAAAATCCAATTTCCCAACCAAGTGCAGAGGTTTATACTTTTATTGAAAAAGAAATCTTAAATAATATCGATGATTTATCTAGCGACAAAGTATCGACTTATGGACGGGTTTCTAAGTTTGGAGCTTATGCTCTTTTAGCTCGCTTGTATTTAAATGCTGAAACTTACACCGAAACAACACAATGGGACAAATGTATAGCAGCTTGTAACGAAATTATTGATTCCGGAGCATATCAACTTGATGCTCAATGGAACACTCCATTCAAAGTAAATAATGATAAAATTTCAAATGAAAACATTTGGGTAATTGCATACGATGAGGTTTATGCTGGTGGTATGGGATGGTACCAACGCTGGTTCCATTATTCACAACAAGCAGGTTGGAAATTAGAATCCGGAATGTGGAATGCTCTGGTAGTACAGCCTACTTTTTATGATAGTTTTGCCGCAACTGATAAACGTAAAACAGAAGGTATGCTAATTGGTCCTCAATATGCACGCCGTAAAAATTCAGATGGAACTTATTCTTTTGATACTTCAAAACCCCTTAAAGGTAGTGAAGAATATAATGGACAAAATTTAATTTTTGTGAATAATATTATTTCCATGGAAAAGGGTGAAGAAAACAGCGGTGCCCGCAGTATAAAATATGAAACTGTTGAGGGAGCAACAGGAGATCAAAGCAACGATTGGGTCATTTTTAGATATGCAGATATTTTGATGATGAAAGCAGAAGCCTTACTGCATAAAAACAATAATACAGCAACAACAGATGTGGTCGATTTAGTAAACACAGTTAAGGCAAGGGCTTTTACACCTGGTGATCCTGCGGCAAAATATACCATTTCAAGCCTTACTCCTACAGAATTTTTAGCAGAACGTGGCAGAGAATTTGCCTTTGAAGGTTATCGCCGTACTGATTTAATTCGATTCAAACAATTTACTTCCGGAACTTGGTGGGATAAAAATGTATCAAATCCTAAAGCAAAACTCTTTCCTATTCCAGGAACACAATTTCCATTGAATCCTAACTTAAAACCCAATAATGCAAATTAAAATCATAACTATTTGCCATATAAAATATAATTAAAATGAATAGAAGAGAAGTCTTAAAAAAAATTGCATTAGGAATGGGCGGTATACTTTCTGCCACAACTATGGGTGTTTTATTTGAAAGTTTTACTTTGCTTGAAAGTAAAAAAAACGGTGTTTTGTTTACGACAACAGATGAAGCCATCTTAGCTGAATTTGCAGAAGTAATTTTACCAACAACAAAATTGTCTCCTGGTGCCAAAGAAGCAGGCTTAGGTAAATTCATACCAATGATAGTTGCAGACTGTTACCCTCCAAATATGCAAACAATTTTTTCAGATGGGCTGAAAGAGATGCAAAATCGAGCCGTTAAAGAATATCATAATGATTTTTTAAAAATTACTCCTCAACAACGAAAAGAGTTGCTAGATTCTTTAAGAATAGAAGCCTTGCAAAATAAAAAAGCGCCTAGTTTTTTTAAGATTGCTCGCGATTTGACAATTTTAGGTTATTTCTCTTCTGAAATTGGTTGTACAAAAGCACGCGAATATTTGCCTGTTCCGGGATACTATGACGGAAACGTAACTTACAAAAAAGGGCAAAAAGCATGGACACTAAATTAAAAAAAAGTGGTTTATAAAATATTAGAGACAAATCAAAAAAAAACAATATTACTATGAATATTAATACCAATTTGAAAGAAGAAAATACCTATGATGCCATTGTAATAGGCTCTGGAATAAGTGGCGGTTGGGCAGCCAAAGAGCTTACTGAAAAAGGTTTAAAAGTATTGATGCTCGAACGAGGTATGAATATTGAACATATTAAAGATTATACTTCGGCAATGAAAGCTCCTTGGCAAATTCCGCATCGTGGAAAACTCACAGAAGAGCAAAAACGAACACATCCTGTTCAAATTAGAGATTATCCGTATAATGAAGCTACCGAAAAATGGTGGGTAAACGATTTAGAATGCCCTTACACCGAAATTAAACGTTTTGACTGGTATAGAGGCTTTCATCTTGGTGGAAAATCCTTAATGTGGGGACGACAAAGTTACCGCTTTAGCGAACATAATTTTGAAGATAATAAAAAAGACGGACACGGAAATGATTGGCCAATTCGTTACAATGATATTGCACCCTGGTATGATTATGTCGAGAAATTTGCAGGAATTAGCGGGCAAAAAGAAAATTGGCCTCTTCTACCCGACGGACAATTTATGCCTCCTATGGAAATGAATTGTTTAGAAAAATCAGTAAAAAAACGAATTGAAGAACACTACAATCATACACGTTTAATGACGATTGGGCGTACTGCAAACATTACCGTCCCTCATAATGGCCGTACTAATTGTCAATATCGAAATTTATGCAGTCGAGGCTGCCCTTTTGGAGGTTATTTTAGTACTCAATCAGCTACTTTGCCAGCAGCAATGGCAACCAAAAAATTAACAGTTCGGCCTTATTCTATAGTAAATCATATTATATATGATAAAGATTCCAAAAAAGCCAAAGGCGTAATGGTAATTGATGCTCAAACTAACAAGACTATGGAGTTTTATGCTAAAATTATATTTGTAAATGGTTCTACTTTAGGCTCTACTTTTATTTTATTGAATTCAACCTCAGAGGCTCATCCAAACGGATTGGGTAATGCAAGCGGCCAGTTAGGTCAGAATTTAATGGATCATCATTTTCGTTGTGGCGCGGTAGGAAAATCAGATGATTTTAAAGATAAATACGTTTATGGCCGCAGGGCTAATGGCATTTATATTCCGCGTTACCAAAATGTAGGCGATGATAAACGTGATTATCTGAGGGGGTTTGGCTATCAGGGAGGTGCAAGCAGAGATGGTGCTACTGAAATTGCTGAAATGGAATTTGGAGGTGATTTTAAAGATAGAATGTCTTTCCCTGATGATACTTGGACAATGAATCTAACAGGTTTTGGCGAAATGTTACCTTATCAAGAAAATAGAGTTTATATAGATTATTCAAAAAAAGACAAATGGGGACAACCTGTTTTAGCCATAGACTGCGAATACAAAGAAAACGAAGAAAAAATGCGTGAAGACATGATGAATGATGCCGCCGAAATGCTCGAAGCAGCAGGTTTAAAAAATGTTACAACTTATGACAACGGCTGTTCTCCCGGAATGGCAATTCACGAAATGGGAACTGCACGTATGGGGAACGATCCAAAGGAATCCATCTTAAATAAATGGAATCAAATGCACGAAGTGAATAATGTATTTGTAACCGATGGTTCATGTATGCCATCTATTGCTTCCCAAAATCCATCACTTACTTTTATGGCATTAACCGCCCGGGCTTGTGACTATGCTGTAAAAGAATTAAAGAAAAAAAATATATAATTGATTGCACGAATTATGATGATGCGAAAATTAAGAATGGGAATGATTGGTGGAGGAAAAGATGCCTTTATTGGTGCCATCCATCGATTAGCCGCCAATATGGACGGGCTGATTGAATTAAATTGTGCCGCTTTGAGCACCAATCCGAAAATTGCCAAAGAATCAGGTAAAGAACTATTTCTTCCAGAATCAAAAACATATTTGACTTATGAAGAAATGATTAAAACTGAAGCCAATTTACCCGTCGAGGAGCGTATGGATTTTGTAACTATTGTTACGCCCAATTTTGCGCATTTTGCCCAGGCAATGATGGCTTTGGATCATGGTTTTAACGTAGTAATTGAAAAACCAATTACTTTTTCATTAGACGAAGCTAAACAATTGAAACAAAAATTAGAAGAAACAGGTTTAACGCTTTGTTTAACACATACATATTCTGGCTACCCAATGGTCAAACAAGCCAAGGCTATGGTTTCAGAGGCAAATTAGGTAAAATTCGTAAAGTTTGGGTAGAATATCCACAAGGTTGGTTGAGTCGTCTTTCAGAAAGAGAAGGCAATGTACAAGCCGCTTGGCGAACCGATCCGGAAAAAGCCGGAAAAAGTTCAGTAATGGGTGATATTGGCACGCACGCGGCACATTTGGCTGAATATATTATGGGTGCAAAAATCACAGCTGTTTGTGCAGAATTGAACACCTTAGTAGAAGGACGTATAATGGATGATGATGGTGCGGTGATGCTAAAATTTGATAATAATGCCAAAGGTGTTCTAATTGCATCGCAAGTAGCAGCTGGAGAGGAAAACGGTATCAAAATAAGAATTTATGGAGAAAATGGTGGTATCGAATGGTCTCAACACAAACCTAATATGTTACTTGCAAAATGGTTAGATCAACCAATGCAAATTTTTCGGGCAGGCACTAATTACGGAAATCATTTATCATCATTTACGATACACAATTGCCGCACACCAGGCGGGCATCCAGAAGGCTACTTGGAAGCTTTTGCTAATATTTATCGCAATTTCGCATTGACATTAAATGCAAAAATGAATAAAGAGGAACCTACTGCTGAAATGCTTGATTTTCCATCTATAGAAGAGGGTTTGAGAGGTATGGCGTTTATTGATAACGTGGTTGCTTCTGCCCAATCAGATAAAAAATGGACTGCTTGCGTTTTATAAAAAACAACCTAATATTATGACAACAATACAAGGCCCTGGCGTGTTTTTAGCTCAGTTTATTGACGAGAAAGCTCCTTATAATTCACTTGATGGAATTTGTAAATGGGCAGCCGATTTAGGATTTAAAGGCATACAAATGCCCACTTTAGATACTCGTTTCATTGATTTACAAAAAACAGCAGAAAGCAAAACATACGCTGAAGATTTAAAAGGAAAAATCAATGCATATGGTCTCCAAATTACTGAATTGTCAACACACTTACAAGGGCAATTGATTGCGGTTCACCCTGCTTACGATAATTTTTTTGATGCTTTTGCACCAACTGCAGTTCAAAAAAATCCAAAAGCCCGTCAGAAATGGGCGGTACAACAGCTAAAATATGCTGCAAAAGCTTCACTAAATTTAGGTTTAAGTGCACATGCTACCTTTAGTGGCTCTTTGCTTTGGCAATATTTTCATCCTTGGCCACAGCGTCCAGCTGGTTTAATTCAAGAGGGGTTCAAAGAATTAGCTAAAAGATGGCTACCTATTTTGAATGAATTTGATGCATGCGGAGTAGATGTTTGTTATGAAATTCACCCTGGCGAAGATTTGTTTGATGGTATAACTTATGAGATGTTTTTAGAAGAAGTAAATAATCACCCAAGAGCTTGTTTACTTTATGACCCGTCTCACTTTGTTTTACAGCAATTAGATTATATAAAATATATCGATTTTTATCATGAACGTATCAAAGCCTTCCATGTAAAAGATGCTGAGTTTACCCCCACAGGAAAGCAAGGGACTTTTGGCGGATATCAAAGTTGGCTTAATCGTGCCGGACGTTACCGCTCTCTGGGAGATGGACAAATTGATTTCAAAACTATTTTTAGCAAATTATCTCAATATGATTATAAAGGCTGGGCGGTAATGGAATGGGAATGTTGTTTAAAAAATCAAGAGGACGGAGCGCGCGAGGGAGCTGAATTTATCAAAAAAAACATCATAAAAGTAACAGAAAAAGCCTTTGACGATTTTGCTTCCGTAACAATTGACACCGCTTTTAATAAAAAGAATTTAGGAATATAAATATTAAAATAATAAAACATGGAATCAAAAAAAGTTATTCTATCCATTTTTATAGTAGTACTTGTTTCTTTTTCAGAAATAAATGCAGCTCAAAAATACGTTAATAAATCAGCAATTAACCAAACTAAGAAACCTTCACAAGGTGAAAAGTTAATTGCAAAAATGGATTGTGTAGGTTGCCATTCTAAAGATAATAAGTTAGTTGGCCCCTCTTATAAGGAAATAGCAAAAAAGTACAAAATGACCGAAAATAATGTGAATTATTTGACCAATAAAATCATAAAAGGTGGTTCAGGAAAATGGGGTAACATACCGATGGGAGCACATCCAAACCTAAAAAAAGAAGAAGCGAAATCAATTGTTAGGTATATTTTATCTTTAAAGTAAGTTGAATTAATTACACAAAGCCTAATTATTTATGGAAAAACAAAACAAAAAAACAGAAGAAAGTTCAATACAAAATCGTAGAGATTTTATTAAAACAAGTGCCTTAACTGCTGCAGCTCTTATGATTGTTCCTCGTCATGTTTTAGGCAGAGGCTATGTAGCACCTAGCGATCGTTTAATTGTAGCCAGCATTGGTGCCGGAGGTCAAGGAGCACACAATATTAATCAGGTTTACAAATCAGGTAAAGCGGAGATTGCTTTTTTATGTGATGTAGATACTCGTAGAGCAAAAGGAAGTATTGATAAATTTCCAAAAGCCAAATTTTATAAAGACTGGCGAGAAATGTATGACAAAGAATCTAAAAATTTTGATGCCGTAACAGTAGTAACTCCAGATCATAATCATGCTATTCAGGCATTTGGTGCCATGCAATTAGGCAAACATGTGTATGTTGAAAAACCCTTAACACACGATATTTGGGAGGCACGTGTTTTAACCGAAGCAGCTAAGAAATACAAAGTAGTTACGCAAATGGGGAACCAAGGCTCATCAAATGATGGAACACGTGTTATGAAAGAATGGTTTGAAGCAGGTTTAATTGGTGATGTACACACCGTTTATGCCTGGACAGACCGTCCCGTTTGGCCACAAGGAATTCCGTGGTCAACTGCAAAAACTTCAATTCCTAAAGAATTAGATTGGGATTTGTGGTTAGGAACCGCTCCTATGAAAAATTATGTAGATAAATTAGTTCCCTTTAACTGGCGTGGCTGGTGGGATTATGGAACAGGGGCATTAGGAGATATGGGATGCCATCTTATTGAAGCGCCTTTTAGTATTTTGGATTTAAAATATGTTAAAGATGTTCAGTGCAGTGTAGGCTCTGTGTATGTAGATGAATTCAAACGTGGTTATTTTCCTGAAAGTTGCCCTCCATCAAGTCACGTTACCTTAACTTTCCCTAAGACAAAAAAGACAAAAGGAGATTTAACTTTACACTGGATGGATGGAGGTATTCAGCCACCCCGACCAGAAGAATTGGGGCCAAATGAAATTTTTGGTGATGGCGGAAATGGAACTTTATTTATAGGCACAAAAGGAAAAATGCTTTGTGATACTTACAGCGAAAATCCAAGATTACTACCACTAAGCCGAAACGAGAATTTAAATGTTGTACAAAAATATACCCGTGTTCCAGGTGGAGCATCAGGACATCATAAACAATGGGTTGAAGCGTGTATTGCGGGTTACGGAAAAAAAGAATTGAGTTCACCTTTTGAAATTGCAGGACCTTTGACTGAAGCCTTGCTAATGGCTAACTTAGCAATCAGAGGCTATGATATTGAAAAAGAAGTTCTTGGCGAAAATACTTATCCCGGACGTTCTGTAAAATTGTTATGGGATAATGATAAAATGAGAGTTACTAATCTTGAAGAAGTAAATCAATTCGTGAAACGTGAATATCGAGAAGGTTGGAAAGACTTAAAGTTATAATAAATCTAAAAGTAAAAAAATGATTAAAAAAATTTGTGTCGCAGTATTATTAATGGCTGTAGTAAAAACAGCGCATGCACAAAAGGGTTTTAAACCTATTTTTGACGGGCAAACTTTAAATGGCTGGCATAATTATGGTAAAACTACCATAGGCTCGGGATGGAAAGTTGAAGAAGGAGGCGTTTTACATTTCGATCCGGCAGCAGCTAAAAATGGCCAGGGCGGAGACATTGTAACCGATAAAGAATATGAAAATTTTCATTTAAAATTAGAATGGAAAATTGCATCTAAAGGAAATAGTGGTATTATTTTTTATGTAGAGGAAGATCCTAAAAAATATTCCAACACTTATTCTACAGGTCTAGAAATGCAAGTATTGGATAATGGCGGTCATCCCGATGCAAAAATCGAAAAACATCGCGCAGGTGATTTGTATGATTTAATTAAAAGTTCATCAGAACCGGTAAAACCTGCCGGAGAGTGGAATACTGCTGAAATTGTTTCTAAAAACGGGAAATTGACTTTACTCTTAAATGGCGTTTATGTTGTTGAAACCAAACTATGGGATGATAATTTTAAAGCCCTAATAGCAGGTAGTAAATTTGCTACGTGGCCTGATTTTGGAACTTTCAAAAAAGGAAAAATTGCATTACAAGATCATGGAGATCATGTATGGTATCGCAATATTGTCATCAAAGAATGGAATTCAATGAATGTGAGTACAGGATGCAATTAAAAAATCTAATAATAATCACAACCGATAAAACTTAACATCTAATGATCAAAGCTAAACTGTCAGCTATGATGTTTCTTGAATTTTTTATTTGGGGTGCATGGTTTGTAACTCTGGGTACTTTTCTAGGAACTAATTTAAACGCAACAGGTACTGAAACTGGCGCAGCATTTTCTACACAATCCTGGGGAGCTATTATTGCACCTTTTTTTATTGGTTTGATTGCAGATCGTTTTTTTAACGCCGAAAGGGTTTTAGGCATATTGCATCTTTTAGGAGCATTTCTAATGTATCAAATGTATCAATCAGAAGAATTTAGTACTTTTTACGGATATGTTTTTGGATATATGATTGTATATATGCCTACTTTAGCATTAGTAAATTCTGTTGCTTTTAATCAAATGAGAGATCCTGAAAAAGAGTTTGCAAATATCCGTGTTTGGGGCACTATTGGTTGGATTTTAGCAGGTTTGACTATTAGTTACCTATACTGGGATCAGGAATTAGCGATCCAAAAAGGTTTGCTTAAAAATACTTTTCTTTTAGCAGGAGTAGCTTCATTCTTCTTAGGAATTTTTAGTTTTACTTTACCTAAAACGCCTCCAAAAGCAAATAGTAAAAAAATAAAAGCAAGCGATATCATTGGTTTAGATGCCCTGAAACTTTTAAAAGATAAAAATTTTACAATTTTTTTCATCTCATCTATATTGATCTGTATTCCTTTAGCCTTTTATTATCAAAATACTCATACTTTTTTAACACAATCGAGTGTCACAAATCCCACTGGAAAAATGGCAATTGGTCAAGTATCAGAGGCTTTATTTCTTTTATTGATTCCCTTTTTTTTTAATAAATACGGTTTCAAAAAAACTATTTTGGTGGGAATGTTAGCTTGGTCTATACGTTATTTATTATTTGCCTACGGAAACGGAAATGAGTTAAGCTTTATGCTTATAGGTGGTATTGTCTTACACGGAATTTGTTACGATTTCTTTTTCGTTTCTGGACAAATTTATACCAACTCTAAAGCAGGAACTCAATACAAAAGTGCCGCTCAGGGTTTGATCACTTTGGCTACTTATGGTGTCGGGATGCTAATTGGTTTTGCAATTGCAGGATGGATAACCGATAACTATAACACGTTAGAAGGCTCTAGAAATTGGAAGATGATTTGGATTATTCCGGCAACTATTGCCTTTGTAGTTTTTCTACTCTTTGCTCTTCTATTTAACGATAAAAACAAAGAACAATCCATATCTATTTAAACTCGAAAAATATGAAAGCTAAATGGAATAGAAGAACGGCATTAAAAAGTATTTTAGCAGGAACAGCTACTTTGAGTATTACTGGTACAATTTCAGCTTTAAATCTTCAAGATATGGAACAAACAAAACAGCAAATAGGAAAAGGTAACATTAATCATTCTGTTGCCCGATGGTGCTTTGATTCTATAGATTTAGAAACACTTTGTATCGAAGCTAAAAAAATTGGAATTACTGCTATCGATTTAGTAGGGCCAAAAGAATGGCCTACTTTGAAAAAGTACGGTTTGACAGCAGGAATGTGTAATGGTGCTGAAATTAATTTGGTTGATGGATTTAACGATCCCAAATTTCACGAAACCTTAATTAAAAATTACACAGAGATGATTCCATTAGTGGCAAAAGCAGGTTATAAAAATCTTATTTGTTTTAGCGGAAATCGACGTGGCAAAACCGACGAAGAAGGTTGGAATAATTGTTTTAATGGTTTAAAAAAACTACTACCACTGGCAGAAAAACATAACGTAACTCTAGTAATGGAATTACTCAATAGTAAAATTGATCATATTGACTACCAATGTGATCGTACCAAATGGGGGGGTGAACTCGCAAAACGCTTAAAATCAAACAACTTTAAGCTTCTATATGATATTTACCATATGCAAATAGATGAGGGTGACATAATTAGTACCATTAAAGAATTTCACCCTTACATAGCACATTACCATACGGCTGGCGTACCAGGAAGAAATGAGATTGATGATACACAGGAATTAAACTATCCTGCTATTATGAAAGCTATTGTAAAAACCGGTTTTAAAGGTTATGTGGCGCAAGAATTTTCTCCTTTAAACATAAATAAATTAGACTCCTTAAAAAAAGCAATTTCAATTTGCGATATTTAACCACTAATACAATAAGATGATGATAAAAATACCCCTTTTTAAAACAGTAATTTTAGTTTTGATAATTTTAGGATTAATTCCCACTATATTAAGTTTTGACAAAAAAAACAAAAACGTAGGAATACAACTTTTTACTTTACGAGAAGATTTGCCAAAAGATGTACAAGGAGTTATAGAGCATATTGCCAAAGCAGGATATACAGAGGTAGAAACTTACGGCTTTTCAGCAAAAAATGGTTTCTATGGCAAAACAGCAAAAGAATTTAAAAATTTACTTAGTAAAAATGGATTGAAAGCAACCAGTGGTCATTATGATTTAGGTACTTTCCTAAAAGACGGCAATGCTGATGCACTAAAATCTAGTATTGAAGCTGCCAAAACACTGGGAAGTGAGTATGTAACAATTCCCTGGATTGACGAATCTTACCGAAAAACAGCCGAAGATTATAAAAAAATTGCCCAACGAATGAATGATGCTGGAGAATTGTGCAAAAAAGCAGGTTTACGATTAGCTTATCATAATCACGATTTTGAATTCAAACCAATAGGAAATACAACAGGGTATGAAATTTTACTAAAAAAAACCAATCCAAAATTAGTTGATTTTGAGTTGGACTTGTATTGGGTTGTACGTTCTGGAAATAATCCAATTAAATTGTTTGAAGAACATCCGGGAAGATTTAAAATGTGGCATGTAAAAGATATGTCTAAAACAAACGAAAATCAAAACGCCGAAATTGGCAAAGGAAGCATAGATTTTAAAGCCATATTTGCTAAAGCTAAAATTGCCGGAATGAAACACTACTTTGTAGAACAAGAAACAAACTATATTCCAAATCCTTTAGAATCCATAAAAACAAGCTACAATTATGTTGATAAATTGTAAATAATATGATTTCTAGTATTGTTTTGACGCTGGCCAGAAAACCTTTTTTAATTTTAGTCTAAAAAAATAATCTAAGTCAATTAAATCATTTTGAGTTTTAAAACAGTTACCGAATAAGCAGGAAGACTTAATTGCTGTTTGCCTTTTGTTATTTTATACGCATTTTGTTTTGGAGTAATTTTTTTAGGATTGGCAAAAGTATTTTCATCTTGTGTATTTGGACTTACCAGAAGTATAATAGTTCCTTCTGATCCTAATTTTACTCCTTTTAGATCAAGGCTAACATCTGATCTTGATGCAGCTGTATTTACCAGTTTCACAATTATTTCTTTGGTGTTTACGTCCTTTACTGCCGATGCATATAAATTATTTTGTCCCGTTAAAGCTTTTCCATCTTGGGTAATGCTTAACAAATCTGTTCCTTTATTGGTTGAAAATAATTGCTGTACATAATAATTGGCTGAGCCATAAGACTCCAGATTATTGAACCAAATCATATCAGGAGTCCATTGCCAGGCATCTTCGTGAGCCATTAAAGGTGCGTAAGATGTTAGATGGACTACTTCTGCATTTCTTTCCAGCCCCGTCATAAAAGCAGCTTCAGAAAAAGCACATTCCCAATTATTTCTGTTATTCGCATTGGCTCCTGAAACACTTTGGGCTGCATATTCTCCGGCAAATATTTTTGGGCCTTTTCTGCTATAATTATCATAACGTCCTGCATTTTCTCTAAACCACTCGGGGCTTTTATAATAATGTTCATCTACAAGTTCTGCGTTGAGCTTTTTAAGTTCTTCCAGAGCAAAATCAAAATGCTCGCCATCTGGAGAAGGACCTGTTCCTGAAACAATTATAATATTTGGATATTTGTTTTTTATGGCTTTCTCAAAAACTTTATATCTGTCGATATAATCTGGTCCCCACTGCTCGTTTCCAACTCCAATATATTTTAGATTAAATGGTTTTGGATGTCCCATATCTGCGCGGATCTTTCCCCAACTTGTCGTTACCGCGCCATTGGCAAATTCAATTAAATCTAAAGCATCCTGCACATATGGATCCAATTCGCTTATTGAAGCTAATTCACCTGTATTGTACTGACAAGCCATTCCGCAGCTCAAAATAGGAAGTGGTTCTGCACCAATGTCTTCTGAAAGCTGGAAATATTCAAAAAATCCTAATCCAAAGCTTTGAAAATAATCCGGAGTTTGTTTGTGACTGAATTCTACATTCCAGCGGTTCATTTTGGTTTTTCTTTCCTCTATATTTCCTACAGATTTCTTCCATTGGTAACGATCTGACAATGTTCTTCCTTCAACAATACAGCCACCAGGAAAACGTAAAAATCCTGGTTTCATATCATATAAAAGCTGCACGAGATCTTTACGCAGACCGTTTTTCCTGTTTTTCCAAGTGTCTTCAGGGAAAAGTGAAATCATATCTAAATCTATAGTTCCTGTTCCTTCAAAAGTTATTTTAAATTTTGCTTTTGCTTCGGTTTGAGTCGCTTCAATTTGTGATGTATAATTGGTCCATTGATCTGATTTTGGAACAATACTTGTTTCTCCAATAACTTTTTGATCTTTATCAATAAACTGAACGATAATCTTTTTGATCGCTGCATTATGATTAGCGGCTTTTAACGAAAGGCTGTATTTTGCATCCTTTTTGACTCCTATCCCTCTAAAACCTTCATTTATTAAAGCATAACCTTTTGCATTATTGATTTCAACTCGACAAAAAACAGTATTGTCTGCCTCTATTTTGACTGGTACTGCAGTACCCGATTCTTTGTTCAAAGAAGATCTCTTTGTATTTGGCTGCTCCCATCCCATCAAAGGCTTATCAAATTCAAAAGACCGGTTTTTAATCAATTCAGCATATAATCCGCCGTCTGCAGCAAAATTGATATCTTCAAAAAATAACCCAAACATGGTAGGCTGTATTTTTGTAATGCTTTTTGAGGCATCAACTTCTAAAATTGCTTTTTGAGCATTTATATAAAAACTGCTTAAAAGCATACCGCAAATGATACATTTTGTAAAGATGTTATTTTTCATACGTTTTGGAATGGAAAGAATTATTTTTTTACTGCCTCTAATTTAGCAGGAAAAGCAGATTCCCCGTCTAAATTTGTTATGATTAACTCATCAACATTTTTACTTTCTACTGCATATTTAAAATATTCTGGTTTGTTTTTTCCCCATTGTATTGTGCAATTTTGCATTTTAATACGTTCTGCTGAATCAAAATAGAATCCCGAAGTACTTCCTTTTACAAAACCTTCTACATTAGAAGGTCGTCTATCGTATACTCCACCCTGAAAGGAGGTTGTTTTATCAATAAAAACACTCACATTGTCAAAAACAATATTCTTGATTTTATCTTTTGATTCTCCGCTTACAAACACACCGTTTTCTCCAGTACATTGAATATTAGAAAAATAAATATTCTTTATTTCTCCCACTTTTCCTTCCGTTGCTCCTTTTGGAAAGCGCCAGTTAGCATCCTTATGATTTCCTTTTGCTCTACTAAAAGCCGTTACATAAATTGGCTCTGCTTTTCCCCACCAAGTATCTGTGGTTAATTTACTTTCAATAATAATATTAGAAAAAATTACATCGCTTACTGTTCCTTCATCACGATTCTGAATTCCTAACGCACGATTGCTGTTTTTGATAATACAATTATTAAATACTACTTGTCTGATTGCATCCATATTTTCTGAACCAATTTTAATCGCGCAGCTGCTACTTGTCATCGTACAATTGGTAACAGTAATGTTTTCGCAGGCTCCAAATTCTTCAAATTCTCTTCTGTTTTTCAAACAAATACAATCGTCACCACTTTCGATATAACAATCGCTGATTCTAACATTTTTAGAATGATCCAAATCTATACCGTCGCTGTTACGAACTTTTAAACTATTCAACAAAGTAATTCCGCTGATTACAACATCGTTACAACCAACCAAATGAATTGTCCAATAGGCCGAATTCCCGATATGAACGTCTTTGATTCTAATGTTTTTCCCACCAATAATGGTCAATACATGAGGTCGTGGATCTAGTACGTTAAAAGGTTTTAAAACATACGAATCTTCTAGTTCTTCACCCATAAAAGAAATCCCGTTTCCATCTATTTTTCCGCTTCCGCTAATGCTAAAATCCTCTACATTTTCTCCACCAATCCAAATGGTACCTTCTCCTGGATTAGTTCTAAAGGCGCTTTTTGTATATAGCTTTTCATCTGGACTTGCTAATAATTTAGCTCCCGCTTCAATATGAAGATCCACTTTGGATTTGACATTAAATGGTCCGGCTAAAAATGTAAACGGTGCCGGAATTAAAACTCTTCCTCCTGTTTTACTGCAGGCATCAATTGCTTTTTGAATGGCTGGCGCATCATTGGTTTTCCCGTCTCCTTTGGCTCCGTATTTTTTAACGTCGTATACATTCTGTGCCAAAGCGGTCAGGGAAATACAAAAAATCAGGATCGCGATTATAGATTTCTTTTTCATTTTATTTTATTTATAAAAAACCATTAGGTATAATGAATATCAATACATAGAAACATATTTATTCTTTGGGTAAAAAGGCTTTTCACTCGCATTAATACTTATAGCTATGTGTGAAAAACTAGTTTTTTTAAGACTCTTTTTTAGTTTTTTAATCCTATGTTAATTAATAGATAATTTGTTCAACTCTGAATTACTTCGACGGTAATTCAAATTTATTTTGTTCTGGTTCTATTTTTCTTTTTAAAGATTCACTGTCCAGATTGCTTGACAGAACATCTTTAAAAACAATCTGACTGATTTTATCCGAAGGAACATCAATAGTTTTCATCGTCAAATTTTGTACATCATCAAAAACAAAGGCGGGACGAAAATCTTCTTTCTCCAAAATCAGTTTTATATTCTTCATTTCAATTCCGTTTACGTGACGAACATAAAATCCCCATGAAGGCAATTCTCCAAACATTGTAAATTCAGGATATCCGTTTATGTTTTCTTTTACATCTTTCAATCTGCTTAAAGGATGATACGCCATTCCTTTTGAAGCTCTTCCGGGATATGTAATTTCAATATTTTCTAAAGTCACATTTTCTATAAGATGACCTGGAATTCCTGCAATAGAAGCCGGAAACGGATTATGGAAATAATCAACTTCTGGTCCGCGTAAATCATAATCAATATCAGGACGACCAAAAGGAATCTGCGCTTTTATATTTTTAACCGATACGTTTTTGATGTACCCCGGTTTATCTCCATTTCTGTGGCCTAAACGAATTAATATGGCATTTCCTGTGTTGACAGCCGTAATATTCGAAACTTTAATATTCTCAATTTCAGCTCCGTCTACAGATTCAATTGCGATTGCCGATCTGAATGTATCAAAAACTTTTATGTTTTCAATGGTTACATTTTTGAAACTGCCATAAGAACCTGTACCAAATTTAACTGCATTGGCACTTGATCTGATCGTGCAGTTTGCTATGTAAATATTATTATTCTCTAATCCTGGTGACTCAGATTTTAAACAAATTCCGTCATCGGCAGCATTTACATTACAATTGGTTATTCGGACATTTTCGCATCCATCAACATCAATTCCGTCATTATTCCAATAAGCTGTACTATTTACTTTCATGGCATCAAGTACAATATTTTTACATTCTCTAAAACATTGAACCCATCCCGGACTGTTTTTTAATGTAATATCGATCATCTTTATAGAATCGCATTTTACAAACGAAATCAGCTTTCCTCTTCCGTCTTCAGGACGCATTCTTCTATAATTGTACTTTGGATCAATTCGAACTCCTGTATGATGCAGACTATCAATTGCTAATGCCAGTTCTCTGCCTTGTCCGTCTATAATTCCTTTTCCGTTTACGGCAATATTTTTCGATTCAAATGCAACAATCAAAGCTCTGATTCCTTCAAATTTTGGATAATCATCTGGATTCGTACTTCCTAATAAAATTGCACCTTCTTCAAGAAATAATTCAACATCATTTTTTAAAACAATACTTCCCGATAAAAAGGTTCCTTTAGAAAAAACAACCTTTCCGCCTTTACTTTTATTGGCGGCATCAATTGCTTTTTGAATGGCTTTTGTATTTAATGTTTTTCCATCTCCTACAGCGCCATATTTTTTAATGTCAAATACCTTTTGCGCCGAAACCGTTAAGGAAATACCAAAAACGAGCAATGCGATAATAAAATTTCTTTTCATCTCTATTTGATTTAATCTTTGATTTTAACAGGCTACAGTATTACTAATTTTTTTTCACGCAGATCTTTCAGATTTTGTCAGATTAAATTAGATTTCCTTAAAAAAACTGCAGAATCTGTTTAATTTTTTTAATCTGCATGAAAAAAACTTTGTGCCTTCGGACCTTTATGGCAATTTTTAAAAAATTACCAGAAAACAGTATATAAAGCGACTAAAATTCCGCTGATAATAAAAGAACCAACAATAAATTCTGAGGATACTTTAAACATCGATTTGTCAACTTCTATTTTATGAATTTCAGACTCTTCTTCAGAAACTGGATTTGCCAGACTAATACCAATCATTATAAAGACAATTATAAAGAAAACAATAGTCATTCGGTCTAAGAAAGGATAATCTGGAAAAGCACCTTCTGTCCACATTGGAAGGAATTTCAATACAGCTGCAAGTGGCACTGTCAGCAATGCGCCTGCGAGTCCAGCTGCCGGAGTTGTTTTTTTCCAAAACATTCCCAATAGGAAAATTGCTAAAACTCCTGGCGAAAAAAATCCCACGTATTCTTGTATAAATTGATAGGCCTGATCTAATGATTTTAATGCCGGAGCAACAAAAGCTGCAATCATCATACAAACCACAACACACCACCTTCCTGTACGTACCAACTTTTTTTCTGATGCCTGAGAATTGAAATATTTTTTATAAATATCTAAAGAAAAAATAGTCGAAATACTATTGGCTTTTCCGGCCAGAGATGCGACAATTGCTGCTGTTAAAGCCGCTAATGCTACGCCTTTTAATCCTGCAGGAAGTAAATTCATTAAAGTAGGATAAGCATGATCTGGTTTTAAAACTCCAGCAGCATCTACCATTTCCTGTTGAAACATTCCGTTTGAATGCATTACAAACATGGCAATACCTGGTAAAACTGCAATAATTGGAACTAATAATTTTAGGAAAGCGGCAAATAAAATTCCTTTGCGGGCAGTTTTTAAATCGGCTCCTAAAGCTCTCTGCACAATATACTGATTGCATCCCCAATAAGCCAGATTATTGATTAACATACCGCCAACCAAAACAGATATTCCCGGTAATTCTTTATAATGCGGATTTGATTTGTCTAATATCATGTGCAAATGTCCTTGAGCTTCATGGGCAATAATAGTAAGTCCTTTTAAAATGTCTTTTCCAAAACCAAACTGATCTGAAAGTAAGGTCAATGCTAAATAAGTTGTTACTAATCCGCCCAGAATTAATACAATAACCTGAAACATATCAGTGTATCCAATTACTTTCATTCCTCCTAAAGTTACAATCACAGAGAATAAACTCAGTGTAATAACACAAAACTGAAAGCTGACCGGTGCAATAGATGAAATTGCCAAAGCACCTAAATATATGATAGAAGTAAGATTGACAAATACATAAATTAAAAGCCAGATAATGGCCATAATAGTACTCACCGTTCCGCTATATCTTTTAGCAAGAAACTGCGGCATGGTAAATATCTTGTTTTTAAGATAAACTGGTAAAATAAACATCGCCACGATAATTAATGTGGCAGCAGACATCCATTCGTAAGAAGCAATTGCCAACCCAATGGCGAAACCTGAACCACTCATACCGATAAAATGTTCTGCTGAAATATTAGAAGCAATTAATGAGGCTCCAATTGCCCACCAGGTAAGTGATCCTTCGGCTAAAAAATAGTCGTTTGAACTGGTCGCTGCGGTTTTCTTGCTTCTGTAAATATACATTCCATAGCCGGTCACTATGACAAAGTAAATAAAGAAAACAATGTAATCTGCGGTTTGTAATACATTCATAATGTGTGGTTATTGTGTGGTTAGATAGTAAAATGTATTTTAAAATAGAGCTTAATAATTTTAAAACACATAGAAACATAGCTTTAGAAACCCTATAAAGGCATTTCATTTGTTATAAATTCGCATAGCTATGTGTTAGAAACTGGTTTCTTATTATTCTCTTTTTCTATTTTGATGTGTCATATATTTCTATGTGTTTAAAAAACATTAGGTTTCTAAATCTTGAGAAACCATTTTCTTTTATATAAAAAGTATAGTAAAAGAAGCTGAACTACAGTTACAGATAAAGCGGCAAATACAGGCTGCCAAATGAACGGCAGAAAATTGATAAGTCCGCCAAAAACATAATCTGCTGTATGTTTAAAATCGACTAAACCTTCTGCGGCTATGTAAATTAAAATAGAATTTGAACCGATTAAGATTAAAGGAAATGCCCATTTATGAAAACCAAAAAAGTCAATTATCAAATAGAAAAAAACAAAAAACAAAATACTGAAACCGCCAACAAAACAGACAAATGAACTCGTCCATAAATGTTTATTAATTGGAAAATTAATGTCCCAGATTAATCCTGCGAGAATTAGAACAACTCCTGCCAAAGCCATCAGGAGCATTTTTGTTTCTATCGAAAATGAGTATTTTACTTTTAAAAATGTTCCTGTAAAAACACCTAATAAAGCTGTCGAAATTGCAGGCAGGGTCGAGAATATTCCTTCCGGATCATAAACTGTGCTGTGCAGTCTGCCTGGTAAAAACAAACGATCAATATAAGCTTCCAATGATCCTTCTTTGGTTAAAACTCCAGCTCCAAAATCGGGAACTGGAATCCATTTCATTGCAATATAATAGCCAATTAAAATACCGAAAAACCAAATTAATTGTTTTTTTAAATCGAAATTCAAATAAATGATTCCGGCAAAAAACCAAGCCAGTCCAATTCTTCCTAAAACACTTGCAAAACGCGTATGATAAAAACCATCAAATCGCAATAACCCATTTACTACAACCCCTAAAACCAGCAAAATACAGGTTCTTTTAAGCATTGATAAATAAATTTTACGCTTTTCGTTTCTGGGCAAATCCTTTGGTGTTTTTACTCCTGCCTGCTGGATTTTCTTTTCAAAAGAATACGGCATGGAAACTCCTGCAACAAACAAAAACACAGGAAAAATCATATCATAAAATGTTATTCCGTTCCATTCTGCATGATGCAATTGCGATGACATCCAGATAAAAAAAGGAATAGGGGCTGCTTTGGCCAAAGCATGAATAATATGTTCTCCGCTCATAATCCAAAACATTACAAATCCGCGAAGCGCATCTAAAGAAATTAATCTTGCATTTGTAGGGTTACTCATTTTTTAAGTATTCAGTAGTCGGTTGATAGTGTTCAGTTTTTTTAGTATTCAGTTATAGTCACAGTTTGCACTTAATACTGCGACTAAAAACTGTAAACTTATTCTATTGGTTTTATAACAAATCCGTAGCTGTATTCACTTAGAGTTAATACATATTGGTCGTGTGGTGGTAATCCCCAGCTGTTGTCTCCTCCTAAACCCCGCTGCGTTAGATCAACACAAACGACGACTTCATCCCGAGGTGTAATATCACTGGAATGAAGGTTCTTTTTAGAGATTCCTCCATCAAAATCACTCGGATAATTATTCAAAATACTTACTCCTAAAGGTTGCAAACCTTTTATTTCTATCCCATTCCCTTTATTGCTTGACAATTTAAACCAGCGTATATCGGTCTTGTATCCATTTTCTTGTGGGCGTGTATAAGGCACATATTGGTCTGCAACTTTACTGTTATAAATTCCTTTGAATGAAGATGTTTTTCTGTCAGGATAATTTTCTAAAGGTCCTCTTCCGTAGTAATCCAGATTCTCTAATGTATTTTTTAAGGTAAAAATCATTCCAAAACGTGGTAGTTCCGGTACTGGATTATTCCCTTTTTTATAAGACGCTACTATTTCTAAAGCCCCATCATTTCCTAGTGAATATTTGATTGTATAATCAGAAGCAACATCATTCAGTTTTAATTTTGCAATTACATATTTCTTTCCGTTTTCTTCGGTCTGCTGAATATTTTCTAAAGTGGTGTTTTTACCCGCCGTCCTCCATACATTCGTTCTAATTTGCATTTTATTTCCGATATCATTATCGGTTGGTGCTCTCCAGAAATTGGGTTCAGGGTATTGTTTAAAGTACTCCTCGCCTTTTAAACTGTAATGCGAAATCAATCCTGTTGATTTACTGATTTTTACCACAATATTATCTGAGGTTAAAACAAATTGCTCTTTTTCGTCTTGAATTTTCGCAGTATTTGCCTTCTCTGATTTTGTAAAATATTTCCCGTCTTCGATAACAAACTGTTCCTTGGCAATTTCAAAATTTTGAGGCAGCAATTCTGAACCTGTTTTGGTGTAAGCAAAAACATTAAATAAATATTCTGCTCCTTCTTTTGACTGTAATTTTGGTAAATCAAGTTTAAACTGTTTTTTCGTTTTCGGATCTAAAGCAACATTAATTGTTCCTTCTTTGATTACTTTACCGTTTTCTAAAACCTCATATTTAAAGTTGTATTTATTGAGGTTTGTAAATCCGAAATCGTTTATAATTTCAATTACTCCATTTTTGATATCAATGGCATTAAATAAAATATCCTGATACACTTTTTTTACTTCAAATGCTCCCGGATGCGGTGTTCTATCTGGAAAAACCAATCCGTTGTGACAGAAATTTTCATCATTTAGATAATTTTGGCTCCCCATATCGCCTCCATAAGTCCAATATTTTCTGCCTGCTTCATCGGTTCTTTTAAATCCCTGATCTACCCAATCCCAGATAAATCCACCTTGCATATTTTTGCTTCCGCGAATGATATCCCAGTATTCCTGAAAATTACCGCTGCTGTTTCCCATCGCATGCGAGTATTCACACATGATGTACGGACGAGTTACCTCCTTACGCGCTGCATATTCTTTCATGTATACAATTGTTGGATACATCGGACACACAATATCTGTGTTTTCATTTTCTTTTGCCTGTTCGAACTGAACTAATCTTGTATTATCTCTTTTTTTAATCCATTTGTATGCTTCGTGAAAAACAGGTCCGTTGGCACATTCATTTCCTAAAGACCACAGGATTACCGATGGCATATTTTTATCTCTTTCGACTAAGCTGTAAATTCGGTCCAAATGCGCTTCTCTCCATTCCGGAAGATAAGCCGGATGCGTTTTCGGATTCATAAAACTCTGCCCTTCTACTCCCATTCCGTGACTTTCGATATTGGCTTCATCTACCAAAAACAAACCATATTTATTACATAATTTTACCCATAAAATATTGTTTGGATAATGACTGCAGCGTACTGAATTAATATTAAGCTGCTTCATCATCTTAATATCTTTCATCATTGTAGCTTCGTCCTGATAATGCCCAGTTTCTGGATTATGTTCATGAATATTTACACCATGAACCATCAATCGAACTCCATTTACCAACAATTGTCCGCCTTTTAATTCTACTTTTCTGAATCCAATTTGAGTTGAAACCGTTTCTATAATATCACCATTTGTATTTTTTAAAATCAAAAGCAAAGTGTATAAATTTGGCGCTTCACTGCTCCACAATTTTGGACTTGATACATTCTGAGAAAAATTAATAGTCTGTTTTTTTGATGCTTCAAAATTGACATTAAGTTCTTTGTTAAACACATTTTTTCCGGAAGCATCTACCAGTTTTGCAGTCAATTTTTGATTGTTAACAGCAGTTGAAGTCTGGTTTTTTAAACTTACTTCTACATTTAAACTTCCGTTTTTGTACTTCGCATCTAAATCTGGTCTGGCAAAAAAATCTGAAATACGAACATTATCTGTACTGTACAAATAAACATTTCTGTCAATTCCTGAAAGTCTCCACATATCCTGATCTTCCAAATACGAACCGTCACTCCATCTGTAAACTTCGACAGCCAAATCATTTTTTCCTGGTTTTAAATATTTAGAAATATCAAATTCTGCGGGGCTTTTGGTGTTTTCGGTATATCCTACTTTTTCACCATTCACCCAAATATACATCGCGGATGTTCCCGCTTCAAAATGAAGAAAAACATGACGGTTTTTCCAGTTTTCAGGCAAAACAAAATCTTTCTTATAAGATCCAACGGGATTATCCCAATGATTAATAAACGGCGGATTTCTTTCGAAAGGATAGGTAATATTGGTGTATATAGGAATTCCGTAACCGTTTAGTTCCCAATTTGACGGTACCTGAAGTTCGTTCCAGTGCAAAGTACTGAAATCTGTTTTATAAAAATCCTTTGGACGCTGATCTGGTGTTGGCGACCAGGAAAATTTCCATTTACCATTTAAAGAAAAATACCATGGTGAGTTTTCATATTGATCGCTTATCGCAGAAGTTTCATCTGCATAAGGAAGAAAAGCGGCACGGGCTGGTTCTCTGTTAATTTGAAATACATGAGGGTTTTCCCAATCGTTACGATCTTTTTCCTGCGCCAAAACAGCAGTTCCGCAAAGTATCAGCAGGCTTAATAAAAGTATTTTGTTTTTGATTTTCTGCATTTATATCTGTTTTAAAATCTTTCAAAAGAAAGAAGTACAAAATCTAAAGAAGTAAAAAAGTATTGTTTTTAGAACTTCAACTTCTCTGGTAAATATTTAGCCACTAATTCTTTATAATAAGGAAGCAATGCTTTTACATCTGGTTTAACGGGTGCTTTAGTATATAAATCGTAAGGATTAAACTTTCTAACCCAGTCAAACATTTCGATATCTTTTTTATTCATTAAATAGGCATAGGCATTTTCTTTATGCTGTGAATAAAAAGAATGATAACGAATCATATATAAAGCCGGATCTGGAAGATAATCTTTCATAATCTGATACAAATATTCGTCATGACCCCAGCTCATTTTTACGTTGTCAAGTCCACAGTTTTCTGTGTAAACACCAAATTTGGTATTGAATCTTTCGTCTGTATAATCTGGATTTTCTTTAAAAAACTCTGAGTAAACAATTTTATCTGAATAAGCGCATCCCACTGGAAAAGTATCACCTACAACGGCCCACTGTGGTTCTCCAAACAAACATAAAATTTTACCCAAATCATGAATAAAACCCGTAAGTACAAACCAATCTGGATGACCATCTGCTCTAATGGCTTCTGAAGTCTGCAAAAGATGTTGTGTCTGATCTAAGTCAATATCTGGATCGCTGTCGTCTACAAGTGTGTTTAAAAAATCAACAGCTTCCCAGATTGACATCTCTTTTTTATTGAATTGTAAAAACTCCTGCTCTTTGCTGCAGACAAAATCATAAGTCTGATAGGTATGGTTTATTCTATAAAATTCCTTAACTGTTTCTACTCTTTCTGAATCGACATAATTCCTGAATTCTTCTTTTGTTTTTTCAGTCGCACTTTCAGAAGGATCAGGATATCGCAATAACAAATCATCTTCCCATTCATCTAAATTATTTAACGGATTGTCTGTGTCTATATGCTTTTTCATACTGCTAAAAAGTTAAAAGTTATTAGACAAAAATAGAATTACCCCTGCCGTTGAAAATGGATTAATACATCAAAAACATGGATAATTTCGATTTTTATAGGATTTTTATGTTAAAAAACAAGTGTATTTGATTTTATAACTACTATTTATAACCCAAGGCCGGAACTGCAGGAAAGTTATGAGAGAAATCAGATTTAGGATATGCATTGCACTCCCAAGGTTGAAACCTTGGGCTATTGTGCTTAAAATAATTTTTGAAAATCTGTGAAATTTGTAGCAAAAAAATCCTTTTAATCTGTATAATCTGTGACTAACATTTAATTGATTATTTTACTCGGAGGGAAACCAAACTGCTTTTTAAAACAGCGGCTAAAATACAAAGGATCATTGAAACCAACCAGATTAGTCACCTCTGAAACATTATACTTTTTAGTTTTGAGTAGTTCTGCTGATTTTTTTAAACGAATGGTTCTGATAAATTCGTTTGGAGCCAAATCAGTCAGTTCCTTAATTTTTCGATATAATTTTGAAGAACTCACACCCAATTTATCGCATAGAAATTCGGTCGAAAGATCTACTTCACTTAAATTATTATTAATTAGAGTCGTTACTCTTTCCATAAATTCCTCATCAATAGGAGAATGTGTCAGCATACTGATTTTTCCTTCTACTTCGCCGGAGAATTTCTGTTTGAGTTCTAACCTCGATTTTATCATATTTTCAATAACGGTCTTAAGTAATAATGGTTCAAAAGGCTTCACCAAATAACCATCAGCACCCATGTCATATCCTTTTACTTTGTCCATGTTTTCAGAAAGAGCAGTAAGCATTACTACCGGAATATGACTGATGAACTCATCATTTTTAAGTTCTCGACAAAACTCCAGCCCGTCCATAACAGGCATCATAACATCGGCAACACACAAAATTGGTTTAATCTGTCGGCAGATTCTTAGCCCCTCTTGTCCATTTTCTGCGTCGTAAACTTTGTAATAATCAGACAAATAATCAACTAGATATTTTCTAAGTTCGCTATTATCTTCAATTACTAATATTTTTTCTTTTAAGTCTGTATTCTGAATGATTTTCCTTGCTGCTTTTTCTGGAATAAGCATACTTAGATTATCATTTTTAAGTGCATATTCAAACACCTCTTTATGTTCATAAGCAGCGCGGTCAATTGGAATTTCAACTTTAAATGTACTTCCTTTTCCGGGTGTGCTTTCTACAGAAATAATTCCTTTATGAATGGCTACTAAAGATTTTACCAACGACAAACCAATACCAGATCCTGTATTATTGGCTTTACTATTGGTTGCCTGATAAAAACGTTTAAAAATTTTATCCTGACTTTTTAATGGAATCCCAATTCCATCATCGGTTACTTCGATCACTAAAATATCTTCAACACTATCTTTCAGCCTGACATACAAATCTACGTTTCCATTTTTATTGGTAAACTTTAAAGCATTTGATAACAGATTGTAAAGAATTTTATCATATTTATCATTGTCCAGCCAGCCGTTTATTTCATCATCTTCAGAAATAAAATTGAGCTTAATCTTTTTATCATAAGCCATTTCCTTAAAGGAGTCGAAAATATTTTTAGAATAAGACAAAATATCCGTTTTAGTTACCTTCAGCTTTAATTCACCCGACTGCGCTTTTCTAAAATCTAAAACCTGATTGACGAGATTTAATAATCTACTCGCATTTTGATAAATCAGATTGTATCTGCTTTTTTCATAATCGGTTGCATTACTGCTTTCATCTAACAGCTGTTTTGCAGGTCCTAAAATAAGCGTTAACGGCGTTCGTAATTCATGCGATATATTTGTGAAGAAACGCAGTTTTTCATTGTTTAATTTAACGTCGTGTTCTCTGTTTACTTTCTCGGTAAGCAATTCTTGTTTTAAGCGAATACGGTTTTTAATTTCTTTTCTGATGAAATAAAAGATCCCAAATAAAATTGCAAAAAACAGTAAAAAAGAAATCGGCGTTAGCCAGAAAGGTGGCAGGATTTTAATTTTATAAGAAACCGTTTTGCTCCAATATCCGTCACTATTGCTTGATCTTATTTTAAATATATAATTTCCGGGATAAAGGTTCGTGTATTGCACAATTCTCGAAGTACTATTAGCCGTGATCCAATGTTTATCAAACCCTTCCAGCATATATTGAAACTTATTCAGCTTTTCATTTGCAAATGAAGGAGCTGAAAACTGAATCGAAAAATTGCGGTTTTTATGCGTAAGTTCTATTTCTTTTCCATAATTCAAATCTTTTAGAAGCGGAACTTCTCCATTGATTTCCATTTCAGGAAATACTTCTTCATTCTGAATTTTAAATTCGGAAATAACAGGTAATGGCGACCATTTATTTCTTTTCATTTCCGGTGGCGAAAAAGAAATAATTCCGTTTTTGCCTCCCAGAAAAATATTAGAATTATTAAAGTAAAAAAAACCACTCGAACTAAAAACATCCAATCTATTGCCACTGTTTACATGGTAAATACTAATATCTTTTAAATTAGATTTGACGAATGCAATATTATTGTTATTTATATTCAGCCACAAATTTCCATTTGCATCTGATAAGATATCGGTAATCCATTTACCAGATAGTTCTTTAAGATTCTTTACGGGTTCAAATTCATTCTTTTTTGGATTATATAAACACAATCCAAATCGTGTTGAAGCCCATATTTTTCCTCTTGCATCAACCAAAACATCACTTACATTTTCATCATGCGGCACTCCCTTTTCTTTGATAAAAAGTGACGAATACGTTTCTATTTTTCCTGAATTGATATTGTATTTTACCACTCCTGTTTCTGTAGCAAACCAAACATTGTTTTTTGCATCCCTTTCAATAGCATTGATCTGAAAGTCTGGCAAAAGTTTACTTAAAGTTTGTACTTGCAGCGTTTTGGTGTTCAAAATTACTGCGCCTTCTCCAAAAGAACCAACGATCATCGAATCGTCACTGATTTTGGCAAAAGCAAAAACAGGCGATTTTTCAAATCCTGCTTTTATCTCTCTGGAAGAATTTGTGCTGTAATTGTAAACCAATATATTTCCGTCCCAAAGACCACAATAAAAAATCTTTCCATCATCAGAATAGATGCTGGCAATATCTTTTCCGGTGTTGTGCAGCGGGGTTGATCCTTTTGTGTTAGAGATAAAAAGTCCGTTGTGATAGGTTGCTACAATTACTTTTTCGTCATAAGTTTTGGCAAACCCCCTTATGCGTGGCGCCTGATTGCCTATGGATCGTGATATATCTTTATTTAAAGTAAATTGATTTTCATAAGGATCGTACTTATCCAAACCATCTTCGGTTCCGATCCATAAGACTCCGGAAGCATCAAAATAAAGTGCCGAAATTAAATTATCGACAAGCGAAGTATCATCTGATAAAATAGAATAATACCATTTGTAATTTCCTTTCTGGATATCTTCTAATTGATTACAAACCAATAATCCGCCCAAAGTTCCTACCCAGTATTTTCCATCTGGAGCGCGGGCAACTGATAAAAAATAAGGTCCTAAAGCACCTCTAATCTGTTTGTTTTCGATGTATAAATTGACAAACTGATCCGTAACTTTATCTAGTTTGTATAAACCTTCACGGGTTCCTACAAAAATATCCGATTTGGAATCTTCGTAAATAAAGTTGATGTATGGATTTTTTATATTAGAATACGGAACAGAAAGCGTGTAACTATTAATTCTTACGATTGCTCCTTTTACATCCATTGTTATTTTTGCAACAGATGATTTTTCATAACTTCCAACCCAGACATTGCCTTTTTTATCTTCGAAAATTTCTTTTACATAATCGAACCCTTTAAGCTGAATTTTTTGGAATCGGTTTTCTTTCAAAAAAAACAAATACACTCCTTTTGTTTTAGTACCTACCCAGACTCTTTTAAATTTATCTACATAAACGGCTCTAACCTCATCGTCAGGCAGACTGTTTGGATCTTCATTTTTATGAAAATAAGTGGTAAAAACCTGGGTATCCATTTTAAAAAGCGTCAATCCTTTTCGGGTCCCAATCCATAAGTGGTTCAATTCTTCATCCAGCTCCAAAGCTGTAATGTCATCATTGTACAATTTATTCTTTCCCGGAGTAGAACTCATGTAGTTTTTGAACTGATAACCGTCAAAACGATTTAATCCGGAGAATGTTCCAAACCACATGAAGCCTTTTTTATCCTGTACAATATGACGTACCGAATTATGAGACAATCCGTTATTGTCATTATAATGCGTAAATTTTATATTCTGTGAATAAGAATAGCAAAAAAGCGCAAAAAACAAGAATAAGCTGAAGGATCTTTGTCTCATGGAAATAAATTATAAATGCAATTTAACCTTTTTTGTTTAATAAATATCAAATTTATTTAACAGATAAATTATCAATTTTGTTGTTTTTTAAATCAATCTTAAAATGATCGGAAGGTTCTCCATTCATGGTTTTCAAGAATATTTCTGCCCATAAAATCAGTTTCGGATTATTCGTTTTTTTTAACTGCCTGCAAACCAATTCATATTCTTTCAATCTCTGGTTTCCAATTTCTGAAATTGCCAATTCATCAGCATTTTTTAAGCGGTAAAAATCGAAAATCATATCAAAACCAATCCATGTTTCAAAATCAGAAATAGTGAAGGAATTTAATTTCAAATCGTTATCAATTTCTGAAGTATTTTTATTGATTTCTAATAAATCTTTTCCCGAAAGGTTTACAATTGATTTTAAAAATTCGGCTGGAAAATCTTCTGGTAAGAATCTTAAACGAACTAATTCTTTTAAATGCCAGTTTGTAAATTCTTTATAATCTTGTGATCGTAAGATTTCTTTATTCCAGATATGGTCGCTTTTAGTTTTTTGCAGATGAGTATATTCTTCTTCATAAAAAGGGAATAAACTATTAAAATCAGTCACTTTACCAATCACAACAGTTTCCACTTCAAGTTCCGTATCTGAATGAATCGTCAATATTTTGTATGCCGGCATGTAAGCTGCAAGCGAAGGTGTCTGAATATTAAATAAAGTATTTCCTTTTGCTGATGTTCGTATACCTGTATCGTTGATATGCATGTGTCCTCCAAAATGAATCTGAATTCCGGCATCTGCAAATTGTTGTGCTACTTCTTCATCAGGAACTCTTTGCAATTGCATTTTATCGGCACCAAAAAGCTGTTTTAATTCCGGCGATGCATTGTCATTAAATTCAACCATCGGATAATGACTAAAAGCAATCAGTATTTTTCTTTTTTTCTTTGCTTCATCAGATACTTTTTTAACCCAGTTTAGTAAATGGCTTTTATAAATCAGAACGTTATTATAACCTGTATTAGCTCCTGAAAAATCGTGCGGATTATTGGACTGACCTGATAATTTCTCGTTTGGTACATAAGCATTTGCATCAATCGCCAAAAGCCAGATTCCTTTAATTGGTTCGACAAGATAACTCGCATCTGGAAGATACAAATTTGTATTTTTAATTACATACGTTCTTTTTTCTAAATCAGATTCTTTTAGAGCTTCTTCAAAATCATAATGATCATAATTATAGCTGGAAAAAGGCGTTTCCCAATACAAATCAGTCTTTTTGGGAAAAAAACCAAAATCTCTCATTTCGTGAATAGTTTCCTTGTAACCCCAGTTTTTTATATCAGATGTGATAATAGGCTCCAGTTCAATTTTATTCTTATTAAGATTATTTTTAGAACTGCTGATAATTTGTTCTTTTCCATCTTTACCTAAAAAATCTGTTTTTGCAGCATCTTGCGAAAAGGGCCTTACAACGTCATGATTACCAGTGGTAACAAAAAAAGACAGACCATATTTTTGAGTATATTCATTGAGTATTTTTCTCAATCCGCGCACATGAACGGGTTGTCCGTCGTCGCTAAAATCGCCTGGAAGCACGACTTGTTTGATGCCTCTTTTGACAATATCGTTTAAGGCTTCTAAAAAGGCAAAATAGTTTTCATTGAAAATTCTGGTAGAATGCAATTGGGAGTTCATCGTTCGAATATTGGCATATTTGCCCGTAACTGGATTTTGGATTCCCTGATAATTGTTATCATCAAATTTGGCAAAAATATCTTGTAAATGAGCATCGGCTATAAAAGCAATTTTTACATTTTTATCATTGAGATGCTGTTCTGTTTTACAGGAAATCAGAACTAAAAGAATCAATGAGCCAAAGATATTTTTGAATGACATGAACAAAATAATTTATTTTTTTGAATTGATTTTGAAATATCTGAAACAACATTTTAATAAAAATAACCCATTTTACTTATCTGCTACTTTCACCAAAGTAAAATTAATCCCTAGCGGATTTTTGAATATTTTACAGATTAGAGGAAATTCCGGATTTTTTACAATCCACATTTCAGTTTCATCAATCTGTGCAATTACATGCAGTGCGTCGATCAATTTTCCGTCAATAGAAATACCGTTTTTATCTTCGTTTTTGTCTAAAACATAAGTGGTGTTGTTATACACAAATGAATTGTTTTTTACTAAATCCTGATAAGCCGACTGCGAAATCATAAAAAAAGTTTCTGTTGGTTTTAAGTTCAAAACAGGTGCAAATTCTCCCTGATTAAAACTTAAGGCATTTCCGTTTTTTACTGCTTCAGGAAGCATCACAATTTTGCTTTTTACACCTCTTGTTTCCAATTTGAAGGCCAGTTTATTGTCTGCTATTTCAGTTGTAAGCTGTAAGGTTCTGGTTTGTCCGTGAAGTTTGCAGACATAATGCAGTTCTGTATTATTTTTTAGTGTTGGAATGACGTTTTGGGATATTCCTGTTTGATAAAATGCAAAAAACAGAAATGCTGAAATTATATTTTTCATCTTAGTAATCATTTTATTTTGCTGGTGGTAAAATTGTAGTTCCCCAAACTGAAGGTTTTGAATCCATTTCTAAAATCAATTCTCCGCCATTATTAATATCATCGTGTAAAATCCATGATTTGTTATACAGTTTACCGTTTAAAAATGCTGTTTTAATGTATTTGTTCTTATCCGTCATTTTTTTAGCTGTAATCGTAAACTTTTTACCATTTTCTAATTGCATCGTTGATTCTTTTATCAAAGGCGCATTAATAAGATAATAAGGCTGTCCAGCATTAGGATACAGTCCCATCATGTGAAATGCCAGCCAGGAAGACATAGCTCCCGAATCATCATTGCCGGGAAGTCCTTCTCTTGAAGTATTAAAATTATTTTTGATAATCGTTCTAATTCTATCGCTGCTTAAATACGGTTTTCCAATCCAGTGATACAGACAGGGAGTTAAAAACGAAGGCTCATTGGCAACATTATACAAATCTGAATCAAAAAAAGTATTGAGCCTGTTTTCAAAAGCTTTTTTGCCACCTGATTTACGAACCAGTTCTGGAACATCATGCGGAATGCTAAAGGAATATTCCCATGAATTTCCTTCGTAGAAAAATACGCACCAATGGCATACATACCAAGGAGACTCGATAATTATAGGTGTATATTTAAAAGTTGGTTTCTGAATTTTTGATTCTCCAAAAACAACATCATCCAGCCAGTTTCCGTCTTTGTCTTTCGGCATAATAAATCCTCTGGCTCCGTTATTTTCGTAATCTGAACGCCATAAATTCTGCCAGCTGTCGGCTTGTTTCATGTATTGATTGTAGAGGTCTGTTTTACCTAAACCTTTTGCTACAACGGCAATATTATAATCGTTGTAGGAATAGTCGATAGTTCGGTTTCCTGCGCGATCTGTGCCGTATGGAACGTATCCTAATTTTAAGTAATCTATTAATCCTCCCCTCCCTTCTTTTTCTTCATTTCCTCCCGGCGGAACTGTTGCGTCTTTGAGCATGGCCTGCAATGCGAGTTCGTAATCTATTCCTTTTAATTTTTTTACAAATGCATCGGCCAAAACAACCTCAGCATTAGAACCGCCCTGAGTTCGCCCGTTATCGTTACCGCTTCTTCCTTCGGGTAAGAAACCTTCGCGTTTGTAAATGTTGAGCATGGCATTAATAATTTCTACTTTACGTTTAGAATCGATCAGTGTAATTAATGGACTTGAGGTCCTAAAAGTATCCCAAATGGTATAAAAATCGTCGTAATAAGGTTCATCATTTGTCCATAACGGATTTTCTCCTGTTCGGTCAACGGGCATAATCATCGTATGATATAAACCTGTGTAGAACATTTTTTTGTACTCTTCTGATGTATCTGCAGAAAGCTGGATTCTGCCTAATAAGTTTTCCCATTTGTTTTCTAAAGCCGATAAAACTGTATTGAAATTCCAGTATGGTATTTCGACTTCTATATTGTTTTTTGCTTTTAGTTCACTTAAAAAAGAGATTCCGATTTTGACATTCAGTTCTTCTTTTCCTATGTTTCCGAAAGAAAGTAAAGCTGCCGTTTTTTTACCTGAATCAAACTGTGCCTTTTGATTATTGTAAAATTTTCCATCTTTAAAAGTCACATATTCTGCAATCGGCTGATCGAAAACGGCCCAGAAATAAACGGTATAAGCACGTCCGTTATTCCAGCCTCCTCTAATTCTACTGTAACCTCTCACTTCGGTATCAGAAACAATTTCGATCTGAGAGCCTACAAATTGCTGTGCTTCTCTGGCATCAGGAATCTTTTCTTCTCCAAGAAAAAATCCCGGATCAATTTTTAATTCTTTGGATGTATTTTTAGGATAGGTTATACGGTAAAAAGATACTTTTTCGCCTGTAGTAATTTCGGTTTTGATTTTATTTTCCTTAAAAACCGTTTCATAATATCCCAGTTTTACATTTTCTTCTGTTCTAAAGGAAGTTTGATCCATTTTATCCAGGGTACCAGAAAACGGCATAATCTGAATGTTTCCGTATTTTGGACCTCCGCCTGTTCCGCTCACATGCACCTGGCTGAAACCTGTTACTTCTTTTGGTATTGGAAGCCAGCCGCTATTTGGACTCGAAGTACAGTCTGGGCTTGGTTTTACCATTCCGTATGGACATGAAGGACCGATAAAAACCCTTCCTACTCCTTCTGATCCAATCATAGGGTCTACATATTGATACACGTTTTTCTGTGCATTAATCTTAATGGCAAAAAGAAATGATATTCCTAAAAAAAAGAGAAACCTAACTGATATTTTCATTGTATTATTTCTTTAGTTTTGGGTTGTGTGTCTTTTAAATTTTCTACAATTTAAACTATTTTAAGGATTTGGCTGAGCTGACATTTGTAAAATCAGCTCGCCTCCGTTAGTAATATCCTGATGTGAAAGACTAAAATTTGGTACTGCTTTCTGGTTGTATTTTATATCTTTTATATACACATTTTCGGTACTGTTATTGGCCGCTTTTATCACAAATGTTTTACCAGAATAATATTTCGGATTTAACTCTATTGTGATTTTACTGAATATTGGACTTCCAATTTGATAAACGGCCTCTTTGTCTGTACCACCGTTCATTTGAAATAAACCGAGTTTAAGTAATACATTCAGACTTCCCATTAATCCCTGATCTTCATCACCATTATAACCGGTTTCCGGAGATAATCCACTAAAGGTTTCTTTTACTACGTTTCTTGTCCAATATTGCGTTAAATCCGGTCTTCCTAGCACAGTAAAAATATTGGAGGTTTGCATAGAAGGCTGATTTCCAAAATTTACAGGGATTCTGCTAAATTCTGGGTGCAATTCTGCATCGTGAGATGTACCAGAAGTATACTTTTGTTTTTTAGCGGTTTCAAATTGAGTGTTCAATTTTGCTACAGCTTTGTCTTTTCCTCCCATTAAAAGGGCCAAACCTTCAATATCATGGGGCACAAACCAGGTTGACTGGGCTCCGTTTGATTCTATAAATCCGTTTTCATATTGATATGGATCATAATTTTCACGCCATTTTCCTTCTACATTTTTTGGACGCATCCAGCCTGTCTTTGTATCAAAAACATTTTGGTAATTTTTAGCTCTTTTCATGAAATACATATAATCTTCGTCATGATTTAACTTTTTAGCCAATTGTGCCAAAGTCCAATCCTGATAAGCGTATTCTAAAGTCTGGCTTGCACCGTCTTCATGGCTTCCGAAATTGCCTTCTGGTAGCGGATAAGGCACATATCCTTTTTCTAAATAATATTTTAATCCACCGCCAATATTGGTATTATGTTCATATCCTGCTTTTTCCATAATACCTCCCGGCATATGATTTTTTTTGAGTGCAACATAAATCTCTTCCAAATCTTCTTTTACAATTCCTTTTTGAATGGCACTTACAATAAAAGGTGTTGCTGATGCTCCTGTCATCACGTAAGTGTCATTTCCTCCTGAAGGTCCTCGCGGAATTATACCGCCGTCTTTATAATACTGCATTAAAGAATACACAAATTCTTCCATAATTTCAGGATATACCAATCCCCAAAGATTATTTATTGTCCATTGTGCTCCCCAAAAAGCATCTGAATTGTAATGATTAAATTTAGGTTTTCCATCAGTATTTAAAGGCAAATGCCCCACCCTGATTTTTTCACCTGTATTATCAGGATAGGCTCCATTTGCATCGCTGATCATTTTTCTGCCTTGCAAGGCATGCCAAAGATCAGTATAAAATCTTCTTTGATCGGTTTCTGTTCCTCCTTCTATACGTATTCTTCCTAGTAAATTACTCCATTCTTTTCTGGAATCAGCAACTGTTTTAGTAAAATTCCAATGCGGTAATTCGATTTCAATATTGTTATTGGCATTTTCAATTGAAGTATAAGAAATCCCCACTTTCATCAGTATTTGTGGATTCGTTTTATTAAAATTGACTAAATAATTTCCCGTTACATTATCTCTTTCGATAGAAGTAACCGGCTCGTTTGTTTTAATTTTAAAAAATACGGTCAATGGTTTGGGACGCCTAAAATTGGTACTCAAAATTAATGATCCGGAAAGTTCGTAATCATTGTTTTTTTCTAATTTCCCATTTGTATTTTCACAAGGTCCCAGAATAGTATTTAGATTAAAAAGAACTGCTTTTTGCGCCTTTACGGGAAAAGTATATTTATGAAAACCAACTCTTGGTGTGCTGGTTAATTCGGCCGTTATTTGATATCTATCTAATTTTATGGAATGATATCCTGGTGTAATTGTTTCTTTTTGATGACTGAATTTTGAGTAAAAGTCTTTAAAAATAGTGTGTTTGTTTGCAGCTGAAACTGTTACAGGCATTACTGATACACCCGACATCTGCCATTCGTGAACGTGGCTGAAGCCTTTAACGGTATCTGTAGTATATTTATAACCGCCTCCCCAATCACCCTTAATTTCTGTATCGGGATTTAAGTTTACCATACCAAACGGACGACTTGCTGATGAAAAGTAAAACCATCTGGAATTTTTGGTGTCCAACAACGGATAAACCCTATCTGATAACTGTTTCTTTTTTAAGGAAATAGTTTTTTGGGCATTGCACGACACTAAAAAAACAAGAGTTAAACCTATTCCAATGCGTCCTATTTTATAGATTTTTTTTAGTTTCATTTATTCTATTTGTATGGGTTGGGCAATATTATTTTATTTCTAAATCAAAAATATAAGGCACAGGATTTACTTGAGAATTATTGGATTATAGTGTATTCTCAAATGATAAACTGAAAGAATGTTACAAAGCTTAATCTTTCATTGATTTTTGCAACGGCATTCAATTAAGCTTTGGTTCATTCAAGAAAATAAAAGCAAACTGATTCTCATGAGTAACTAAAAAAGCAGTTTTTTTATAGTAAAAAAGGAGAAGAATTTTTACGCTCTTCTCCTTTCAAAATTAAAATTGGATTACAAATGCGTGCTTATCAAAATTATTGTTTTAATATCCAGTATTCTGGGTTAGGGCTGGATTTAAAACCATAGCATTGGTTGGGATAGGGAAAACCCGACGATACACATCTGTGTTGGTTTTGTACCCCCATTGCCCTTCATATTTACCAAAACGGATCATATCATTTCTGTGCCATGCTTCCCAGGCAAACTCGCGGCTTCTTTCTTTGTAAAGTTCTTCCAGAGTTACTCCGCTCAAAGCTGCAGATGTTGTACGATTCGAATGAACCATATTTACTAATGCATCTGCACTTTGGCCTAAAGTTACTGCTCCTCCTCTAAGAATTGATTCTGCTTTCATTAAAAGAACATCTGAATAACGCAGGAAAGGAACATCGTTGTTTTGGTTACGATTTGTTGAAGAAGCATCTGGATAGAATTTGATATTTCTGTATCCTATGTTCCATGCAATTTCGTCATTTCCAAGATCAAATAGATTTGTACTTTGACGAAGTACAATATTTGGTGTTAAATTTACCTGATAAGTGTAAGGTGCGCTTCCATCAGATCCTGTATAAAATTGATCGTATCCTTTTTTAGTTGTCGTAACCATTACCGGAGTAACACCATTATTCATATATTGTAAACCTGTAAGCCATTGTTTGTTACGAATATCATTTACATCATTAAAATTGGCATAAAATTCCGGCAGGGTACTTCTTGGTGCGCTTGGTGTAAACGCAAGACCGAACTTAGCTCTTTCAGAACGGGGAACATCATAACGGGAATGATACATTTGCCCGTTGTAACCAACTGTAACTGCTGCAGGATCATAAGGAACTGCAAAAATAAATTCTTTCATTTGCGGTCCGTTATTCGGATAAAACATTTGAAGGTAAGTTGCTCTTGGTTCAACAGCATATAAATTAGAATTAATTACCTGATCGCAAGCTACAATACAATCATTATAGCGTTGTGTTCCTGTATATACCTCAGCATTCAGATACAATTTAGCCAACATTGCATTAGCAGTCTGTTTGTTTGGTCTTCCATAAGTTGTAACTCCTGATGCCGGATTTAAATTTGGAACAGCACTCTTTAATTCATTCTCAATAAAATTGAAAACGTCTTTTCTTGGAGTTTTAGCACGAGAGGTAAAATCTCCATATAAAGTATCTAATGGTACATCTCCATAACTATCCATTAACATGAAATAGGAAATAGCACGCATCGTTTTTAATTCCGAAATCAATGTTTTTTTATCTGAACCTTCAGGCATTGTTTGTCTTAAAATTGAAATTGCCTGATTACTTGTTCCAATAACTTTAGAAGACCAATCCCAAAGGCTTCCTATTATACCATTATCTGCATTCCAGTCATGATAATGCATGGCAATATAGTTTCTGTTATCAAACCAGTTACCTCCTCTTGCTGGCAAAATAGCTTCATCTGTAGATAAAGATTGAGACCACCACCAGGCAAATGAAAATTCACCACGAAAAGCCGCATAAACAGGTCCTGTTGTCTGAATATATTGTGTTGAATTTTGAGGAAACACTTCAGGTGTTAATTGTGTTGTAATTGGCACATCCAGATTATCACAAGACCATAATAAACCAGCCATAAGTACTGGGAGTCCTAAATATTTTATTATCTTTTTCATAATTTTTAGATTTAATTTTTAGAAGATCACATTTAAACCAAACATATAAGTTCTGGTTTTTGGATAGAAGTTATTTGAATCTACACCTGGAGCTGTTCCTCCTTGTTCAACTTCGGGGTCAATTCCTGTGTACTTAGTAATAACAAATACGTTGTTTATGGTTTGGTAAATACGAACACTGTGTATGTATCTGCCCACCTTTCCAAAATTATACCCCAAAGTCATGTTGTCTAATCGGATGTAACTTCCGTCTTCGATAAAACGGTCCGAATATTTATAAGAATTTAAGTCATTTGGTGACTCATTTCCTGCATCAACTAAAATATTGTTGGTCATTGCCGTGCTCGGTCTAAATAAATCGGCGCGTGTTGCATTGAAAATTTTATTGCCAAAAACTCCTCTGAAGAAAATACTTAAATCAAATTTCTTGTATTGAAAATTATTTGCCCATCCTACTAATAATTTTGGCTGTGCACTTCCTGCATAATGATAATCTACTCCAATTTGAGGTGTGGTAGTCAAATTACCGTTTTTATCGTAATATTGTGAAACTCCATCAGCATTTTTTCCTGCATATTTCAATGTAAAGAATTGTCCTAAAGGTTTTCCTTCTTTAAAAATTTGTAAGGTGCTTCCTGTTTGTCCGCCTCCGTCTGGCTGTACACGACGGATAGAATCTCCTCCAACAAAGAAAGGGCTTGTTAATTTAACGATCTCATTCTTGTTATGAGCCAAATTTAAGTTAGTTGTCCAGCTGAAATCTGCTGTTTTAACCGGAGTTGTGCTTAAACTAACTTCGATACCTTTATTAGACATTGTACCTCCGTTTGCTACAATTGTTCCTACTGGTACAAGTACTGGATTAACATTATAATTAAAAATCATATCTGTTGTTTTCTTGCTGTACAAATCAACAGAACCTGTAACTTTTCCTTTTAAGATTGCAAAATCAACTCCAATATTTGAAGTAGCGGTTTTTTCCCATTTCAAATCAGGGTTTGCTGCCTGGTTAGGGCCGTAAGCTCCAATCTGCTGTCCGTTGTAGTAGAAAGTTCCCAAGCTTCCTGAAATAAACTGGGCTGTATAAGCATTAAATCCAGAAGAGTTTCCTGTTACTCCCCAGCTTCCACGGATTTTCAAATCACTGAAAACACTTTGATTCTGCATGAAACTTTCTTTGTCTAATCTCCAGGCACCTCCTACAGAAGGAAAATATCCCCATTGGTTATTTGCTCCAAACATAGATCCACCATCTCTTCTAAGTGATCCTTGCAATAGGTATTTGTCTTTGTAATTGTAATTTAAACGTCCGAAATATGATATCAAACGTGTCTTTTGATATGCTTTACTATCCCCAAAATTTACTACATAACCATTAACCGAAGTATAATTACTTAACGCAAGGTTATTATATCCTACATTATCTACCGGAAAGTTGGTTGTTGTAGCCTGAAATCCGTCTCCTAATGTATTTTCCTGCCATGAATATCCTACAACAGCTTTTATTTTATGAGAACCAAAAGATTTGTCCCAAGTAAAGAAACTTTCAATAATGTTATTCGTGTTTTCATAAGAGTTCCTCAATGCAGAACCATTTACTCCAAAATTTACCAATGTTTTTGTTAAAGGCGGATCTGGGTTATTGTAAAAATTGGCACTATTATATTGTGAATAATAACTGTCGTAAAATTCTCCGTGCGATGTAGTTAATTTTTGATGCGCCAGATTTAAATTATAAGTTATTCCAAAAGGCAGTTTTACTTCTGCTGTAAGGTTACCTACCAGATTATTTGTTTTAGTTTCATCTGTTCCGTGATCAATTAAAGCTACCGGGTTAAAATATCCAGGGCTTACAAAATTTTCAAAAAAGCTTCCGTCTGCATTTTTTACTGGAGAAACCGGAAGATAACTTGCTGCTTGTAAAAGCACTGTATTACGTTGTGGTACATTTTGGTAATTCGTTTTAGAATTAGTAACATTTAAACCAAATTTAACCTTATCATCAAATGCATATTGTTCTACAGATAAGCGGGCAATGATACGAGAAAAATCACTTTTCAGCATTACACCTTCTTTGTTAAGCGAAGTAATACTAGCTGTATAGTTACCATGTTCTCCTCCACCACTCATAGATAAGTTATGGCTGCTTGATGCTGCACGTCCTGATCTTAAAATTTCTTTCTGCCAGTTAGTATTAGCTCCTTTATCATTTTCCGGGGTAAAGTTCAAATTGTTTTTAGTTGTAAAAGCTCTAAGCTGATCTGCGTTCATCATATTCAACTGATTAGAAACTTCTTCAAAACCAAAATAACCATTGTATGCAATTTGAGTTCTGTCTTTACTCCCTCTTTTTGTTGTTACCATGATAACTCCGTTTGCAGCACGGTTACCATAGATTGCCGTTGCAGCAGCATCTTTTAAAACATCGATAGATGCAATATCATCTGGTGCAATTACCGAGATATCAACTCCTGGAATACCGTCTATTACATAAAACGGCCCTTGAGAACTATTTAATGTTGAAGCTCCACGCAAAACCACAGAAGCCGTTTTTGTAGGGTCACCACTTGATGAAATATTCAAACCAGAAACTTTACCCTGTAAAAGCTGTCCAACATCACTAATTGCTCCTCTATTTAAATCTTCAGCTTTAACAGAAGTTACAGAAGTAGTCAGGTTTTTACGGGATCCTTTACCGTAACCTACCACGACTACTTGTTCTAAGTTGGTTGTATTAGATTGTAATTTAATCGAATAATTTGCTTTTGTACCATCTAATTTTAGTGTCTGATCTTCAAATCCGATAAACGAAATTATTAGTGTCGCATTTTTGTTTGAAGCCGAAATTTTAAATTTCCCATCAAAATCTGTTGTTACAGTATTAGTTGTACCTTTCTCAAGTATGTTTGCGGCTGGCAGCGGAATGCCTTTGTCATCTGAAACTATACCAGACACTTCTGTTTTTTGTGCCCATGTATTAATTGAGAAGCTAAACAAGAAGGCTAATACTAAAAGTTTAAGTTTTTCCATTGTAATATTTGGTTAATTGGTTAATATAGTATTGACGAAATTACTGGTAAAGAAATGTTAACAAATGGACAGGTTATTCATAAACATGGATAATTTCTTTAAAGTCAATGTTAGCAATACTTCGCAAGTTTATTTTTCTAAAAATCTATAGTTAAAAACTTATTAATTAATCGATTTCGTAAAAATTTCATCGTATCTGTTTAGTATAGTTCAGGATCATAGTATCAAAGATTAGATAAAGTTTTTACTTAAATACGTATTAATCATCCTGTGTGTATTTTTTTATTTGCTTTTTGACCAGTTGATTTCCCAATTTTTAATTGATTCTCTTTCTTTGATTTCATCAAATGGAGTATTATGAACTGCTGATTTTTTTAATGCCTCTAAAAACATTTTCCATCTTGGCCAGTAAAATCCTTTATACATTCCATGCCAGGATCTAGAAGCATAATCATTCAAATGACCTTCTCCGCCCCAAAGGGTAATTAATGTTTTTGCATTTTTTATATACAAATGAGATACTTCGGGTGAACTTCCGTAGTCAGAAGCCGATTTTACCCATTGATCCAAATTATTCAATGGCTGTCCCGAAATCATATTATCAACATCCAGAACTTGTTTTTCTATTTTTTTTAATAGTTGATCTCCTTTTGCTATATCTTTTTGCTGATAGGCTTTTACACATTCAATCAAATCTTCATCAATACAAAGTGATTGATAATGTCTTGACGCATCTATTAAATCATAATTAATAAAATTCTTCTTATCGTATTTTTTCGCTTCTTTGGTTAAAATATCTAAGGCTTCTTTTAGTTTTATCTTATCTCCAGGATTTCCTTTAAATGCTGTAATTGTGACTGTAGGACGTTTAAATAATAAATACGCTCCAGCCCTATCATTCCACCAGCGAGTTTCCCAGTATTTTATATTGTAAACAGATTCCAGTAATAATTTCCAGGCCTGAAAAACAGATATAGAAGTTTTTTGTCCGTATCTCGCGTTTAAATATTTAGTCAGCCAATCGTCTATCGGCTGCTCTCCCTTACTCCATGGAAGATCATAAATATATTCATAAACAATTGAATTATTATTTAATCCTTCAGGCATGGCTCCATAACCAACAATATTGCCTCTATTTGGATTTTTTAGCAAACTTGTCAATTCATTTTTATAAAAATTCAAATCTCCGTATACAGGATTTGATCCTCCATAATTATGTACATAACCGTAAGTCCATTGTTTACCATAAAAAGCTTCCTGATTTTCCCATACTTTATACCTGTCATTTGCGTAATCCTGAATCATTAATCTGTCATTTGGTACTTTACTTAAAAATGCGCTTGTAGCTTCTTTTGTCCAAAACTCTTTATTATCTCCAAAAAGCCATCCCTGCATAACCCATACAGCTCCGGGAGCTGCTTCGTTTATGGTTTCATAAATGGCACTTCCGTAATTTGAAAGTTCTTCATATTTATTTGATTCTGAAACAGGTGGTGTAATTTCGTTAAAAGAATCGGCCAGATAGAAATTAGACTTTCCGTACATTTTAGTGTAGATTTCAATAAAGCGTTTTCCGATTTTTTTAAATAAAGGATCTTTAGAATCCAGAAGAAAAGTACTTTCAAAACCACCGCCAGACCATGACTTTAATTCACTTATTTTGGCTTCCGGATGTTTTTCGGCAAAAGCTTTAGGTACATAACCGCTAAAAGCAGGTACTACTGGGTGCATGTCTAATGCTCTCATTCTCTCTAAGATTTTCTTTTGCAGCGCTTCTTTTTTACTGAACCATTCTTGTGGCAATGGTCCTTCAAGACTGTTAATGTTTCCCATACGTTGCCATGGCAAAAAGGCTGGACCTGCAAAATGTGCTTCTAATTGAATACTGGTCAATCCGTACTCTTTCCATAATTCCTGCCACACTGCTTCCTGACCTTCCATTGCAGTTGGAAGATTGATTCCGTGCAGTGCCATCCAGTCTATTTCCTGTTCCCAGCGTTTCCAGTCCCACCATGGTGTAGTATAACCAAAAGTGCAGGCATTTAAATATTCTCTATATTCGAATGGTGTATTTCCTTTTTTTGAATATTTTGGCCAGACCTTAGGCAAACTAACTCTATTTCCTTCCCAGCTGACTAAAACTGCGCCTATATCTCTAAGAAAATTATAAGCTGCATAACAAAGTGAAGTATTATTTGATGCTTTAATTTTTACCTGATTACCTGTCGTTTCTATTATAAACCAATCTGATTTATTATTTTCTTTATTTTCAATAATGCTTAATTCAAACTCGTTGGCACGATTACCTATAAGTCTTTCTATTACAAACAGAGCGTTTTCTGTTTTTTCTCCATTTTTGTTGCTATATCCTTTAACTGCACAAAAAAACAACAGCATAAAAAATGCTGCAACCATTTTTAAAGAACCGTCGTTTTTAATTCTAAAATTGCCTCTTTTCATATATCAAATATTTATTAAATTGTCTTAAATCATTTTACCATAAAAAACAAGGGAGATTAAACAGTTAATCTCCCATCAAAACAAAACCAAGCAAAAATCTATTACTAATAATTAATAGTCTTATTCTATAAAATTCAGAATGAAATAATGGGATCCTGAACTGAAAATAAAATTATATATAATGCTATTCTATAAGATGGATTTATCAATCAAAAGCATAGACGTATTTTACAGTTTGTTATAGATAGTGCAAAAAACTAAAAATGGGAAACAATATAAGGCTGGGCATCCAATAAAAAGAGAGGCTGCCTCACTACATTGTGAAACAGCCTCTTATATTTTGTAAAGAGCCCCTTTAATTCAACTTCTAATATAAATAATTCAGAGCTGTAACATCATTTGCATTGAAAGCTCCAGTTTCATTTGAACCGAAACATGCTCTCATATATGAAGTTGCATCATATCCTGAAGGTGTTCCCGGGATCTGAATTGCTCCGACACCAGCTGTTCCTTCGTTTGAATTCTGTCCACAACTTTGACGGCTAAACCAGTCTGTATGACGTAAACCAATACAGTGGCCTATTTCATGTGCAGATACGTGTGCATTCACACCTGTTGAATAAGTATCTAATCCAGAATATAAGGTAACTGAGTTATAAGGTGCTCCTCCTGAAGGGAAACCTGCTACTCCACCAGCAGATCCAGTCTGTCTCCGGACAACGATATCTGCTCCAGAAGTACTAGAACTAAAGGTTAGCGTAAAGTTAATAGACAATCCTAAACTATTGTATCTGTTTATTGCCGCTTGTAATCCAGCACGCATATTTGTACTTAGAGCCGTTGTACCAGTTCCTGATAATCCAACAACTTTTATAGTTTTTGGAGCAGCTACTAAATTAGTGGTACGGTATTGCTCTGTAGTAATACCTCCATGAAGATCCATTTTGTTTAATTGATCTTGTGTTATAACGATACATCCTTCTATCAGAAACGCATCTTCAGTGGTTCCATCTAGTTTAGTATTTTTAATTACCTGAACATCTGTATTATTTAACGAAAGTGCACTAATTTTATTTAACACATCTTGTGTTACTTTAAGTGATCCATTACTGGATTTAGTTGTCTCCTCTTCTTTATTACAGGAGAACAGTGTTAGCGCCATAAATGATAAGGCTAAAATTGACTTAATTTTTTTCATAATAGGTTTTTTTGGTAGTGAAAAATAAGTTGACAAACAGGGGCTTTCACAAAATATTAACAATATTTGTTGCCAAATTTAAATAAATTTTAATCTTAAAATACTTATAAGATTAAAATTTAACATTTTTAACACTATTTTGTTATATTTTTTTTAATACTGATTATCTGATTATTACGGCAAACCCAGTAAAATCAATAATTAGATATGAATCAGCTTGTTACGCATCATTATATTATTGATGTATTTTATTTTTAACAATTGTTTAAAAAATATTTTATCATTTTGCTTGAGATTTAAAATACAATCAGGGCAATAAAAAGAGAATAGTACTCCTACAAAATTCAAGTATTCTCAATGAAATAAAAACTCATAAAATTTTTACAAATAATTTAATAACTTTGGTTTAGTCTCAACGGATAAATATTTCTAAAAGAAATCGTTAAACAAAAATTTCATCTTTGTTTTTATTTAAATTAAGAAATAATAAACAGCAATCATTTCAATTTTGTACCATGGATAAGAATGTTTATAATTGCCATAAGATCTACAGTAAATGAACACAAAAATTACTCTTCTCCTTTTTATGATATCGACAATCAGTTTCTCACAAGGCTCTGAAAAATGGAATCAATACATAAAAAAAGAATATGAAAGAAAGTTTGAGAAATACTATTTAACCTCTTTAGAAAATGCATATCACAATAAATACAAGGTTGTAAAAAAACTTGACAGTACTTTTTGCATTGTTCAAAATGAAAGTTTAAGATCTAATCTGGCTTTAAAAAAGAATCTTCCGGTTAACAACTTATGGAAATTACCATCAAATTTTTCAAATCATACAGAAAACAAGCCATACATAATAGCCACTGATACTCTCAAAGCGTTACTTGCTGACTTAAAATCACTGAATATTTCTGACATCAAAATACTTGATAACCATCTTGTAGTCGTAAAAGGTGATTCCAGAAAAATTATGGATGAAATTATACCTTTAAACAGTGTATTTTCTATTTCGCAAGAATCGCTACAGCCAAAAGGTGAATCTAAAATAATAGATCAAAATTTTAGTATCAACTCTATAAATAAAGCCAATACTAATTATCCTCTTTTAACAGGCGAAAATCAAATTGTAGCAATCAAAGATGATTTTTTTGATGTAAATGATATTGATCTGTTAAATAAAAATATTCCTTCCACAATACAATCTGCTATTGTATCGAGCCATGCAACAGCTATGGCAACTATAGTTTCCGGATTAGGAAATAGTTCTGCACTAGGAAAAGGAGTTGCTCAAAAGGCAAAGATACTATCGTCTGACTTTTTGAATATCTATCCTGATGAAGTAGTAAGTCTGCAAGGTGCCAGAACTCAAAATCACTCTTATGGTACAGTGATTGAGAATTTTTATGGCTCGCTCGCCAATGCTTATGACTCACAATTGTTTTTAAATACTGATCTGACTCATTGTTTTTCCTCTGGTAACAGTGGGCTTCAGGGCTATAAATCTATAACCGGCAATTTCAAACAATCTAAAAATAGCATTGTAGTGGGCTGTATTGACCAAAACGAAGTAATTATGCCGTTTTCTTCAAAAGGTCCGGCTTATGACGGCCGGATAAAACCAGAGTTAGTAGCCTTTAGCACTCAAGGAACGTCAAATTCTACGGCATTAGCTACAGGAATTATTACGCTCATGAAACAGCATTATAAAACTATGCACAATAGCTCTTTGACTAATGCCCAGACAAAAGCAATTTTAATTAATAGCGCAAAAGATTTAGGCAACACAGGTCCGGATTTTACCTATGGTTATGGCAATATAGATGCTGATAAAAGTTTAAAAACGATTACCGAAAATAGAATTATATCCGGCAATTTGACATCTGGTCAGACAAACTCACATATTATTACTCTTCCGGCAGAAGCAAAAAACTTAAAAATTACATTGGTCTGGAACGATTTACCTGCAGCAATCAACAGTAATATAAGTTTGGTAAACGATTTAGACTTGCAGGTTATTTCGGCAAACAATACTGCTTTTTTACCATGGATTCTTAATGCTGATACTCCTCAGCAACCTGCTTTAAGAGGAAAAGATAAAATTAATACTGTAGAACAAGTGACTATTGAAAATCCCGTATCAGGATCTTATACTATAAATATTATAGGTTCTTACATCCAGAATACGTCTCAGGAATACAGTATTGCTTACGAATATGAATTAGAAAATCGATTTGAATGGAATTACCCCGTCAATAATGATAATTTTCCTTATGATGGTAAAACAATTTCCCCTTTCAAATGGAATTCTTCGTTTTCCGGTATCTCCGGGCAATTGTCTATTAGTTACAATAATGGACAAACCTGGGAAATTATTGCAAGTAACATCAATCTGAATAATCAACAATTTACTTATACGCCAACAGAAAAAAAATTTTCAAAAGCAAAATTAAAAATGACCATTGGTAATACCGATTATATCTCTGATTCCTTTACGATTTCTTATGATTTAAATATCAGTACAAGTTTAGTTTGTGATGGTACAACAGAAATTAATTGGGACAAACCTGCCAATGTTGCCTTATTTAATATTTATAAACTAACAGGAGATCATTTAGAATTTAAGGAACAAACAACAAAAACTAATTATACCTATACTGATGGAACAATTTACACTGTTGTTCCTGTATTTGATAACAACGAAGGATTAAAAAGTGAGTCAACATTACAGTATGCCCAAAACTCAAATTGCTATTTCGAGTTGGCTTTGGCTGAGGTTTACGAAGAGAATAAAATAAAGATTAATGCCAGCCTTTTTAGCTTGTACAACATCAAAAAAATTGAGTTAGTAAAAATAATGAATAATACCGAAGATGTTATCAGCTCCATAAATGATATCAATTCAAAAACATTCTCTTTTTTAGATGCTGCCCCCATAAAGGGAAGCAATAAATATAAAATAAATATCATTTTAGAGAACAATAATGTGATAAGTTCTCTAATTCTTGACACTAATTATCTGGGCAATGATTTGTTTTATGTCTACCCTACGTTATTAGGCAAAAATGAAGAATTAAATATTGAAGCCCAAAAAGAAGAAAATGCTATTTTCTATTTGTACAATATTAGCGGACAAAATACTATTACTTTCCCATTACTTTCTAAAACCAATAACATCAATCTAAAAAATACTGCATCAGGAATTTATATTTATAAAATAATTACAAGTTTTGGTGAAATTCAAACAGGCAAAATTGCAGTTTTTTAAGCTATTGACAGGTCTGTAATTTTTAGAACAGACATCCGCTTTGTTATTTTAGCTATAAATTAAATACTTCGTTTTGTCGCATCTATTTAGTTAAAACATTAAGTTGGCAACTTTATAAAATTATGCTGCTAAAGAACAAAATGATTTAAAGATGGCTATTTCTGGATTACTTATTTGTATTCTTCTAGTCAATAGAAAATCAACTGTATAACTAAATTTATCAACACCTCTGTAGAGAAATCTGGCAAATGCTGACCTTTGCATTTTTTTGAAGAAAGTAATCTAAAATAAAAAAAGAGTCAATAACTTAAATTTAAGTACTATTGACTCTTCCATGAAACAGTAAAAATAAATTAATCTGAGAGATAAAAAATAATATTCCGTTTTATCAAATGCGATGCACTTCTTATTTTTATTGTAATTTTACCCTTAACATCAAATTTTCAATTCCAGAAAGTGAAATCTCAGGGTTCGCCCCGGGAGCCTCAGCAACTAATGCCCCTACAGCACAAGCAAAATCAATAGCCGTCTGTGGTGCTTTTTCTGTAAGTAATGACATAATCAAAGCTGCCAAAAACGAATCTCCTGCTCCTACCGTATCGGCAACTTTAACAGGATATCCTCCATTTTCAAAGAACTGCCCCTGCCACATTAATAGAGCTCCGTGTTTGCCTCTGGTTACACACATAGCCGTTACTTTTGTTCTTTCTGCCATAAAGTTCATATTGTCTTCCAAACTTGTAAAAGGCGAATTCATAGCTGCAGCAATTTCTAATAATTCTTCATCATTAAACTTTATAAAATCAGCGGAGTGCATTAATTGTTCTAACATTTCATACGAATAATGCGGCTTTCTCAAATTAACATCAAAAACTTTATAGACTTTTGTTTGCAGCAATTCTTGCAGTGCCAGTCTTGAAACCTCATCTCTACAGACTAAACTACCATAAATTAAAACATCAGCGTTAGCAACTGAATTTCTTGCCAAATCATTCAATACAATTTTATCCCAGGCCGACGGATAACTGATTTCATAACTTGCCGAACCACGCTCGTTTATGGTAACATTTACCAAACCTGTAGGAAAATCTTCTGCCCTAACAATTGTATTGGTTTCAAGCCCTAAGCTTTTTACCTGATTTATAATTGCCTCTCCATTCTCGTCATTTCCTACACAGCTGATCATAGCTACTTCGCATCCTAATGTTTTCATGCGCAAAGCCACATTTAGCGGTGCGCCGCCAATCTTTTTTTCATTGGCAAAAACATCCCAAAGAACCTCTCCGTAGGCCACTGCCTTAAGGTTTTTTCCGTTATTCATTCTTAAATTATTTTATATTAATGTTATCTGGTTGTGTAATCTGCAGATTAGAAAAGACACTATTTTGTCCTTCAGCAATTAATCTCTATTTATTTTAGTCTTTTCAGTAAATACGATTTGTTAAAGCCGCTTTTCTGTTAATGTAAAGTACAGCTATGCTTCCATCGGCAGTTATTTCAACATTGTATTGGGTACTGGTTTGAAATTGAATACGGCAAATACTTTTGTCCAATATTCTTATATTTTTCCTATTATGATCTTAAAATGAATTAATACCCCGGATTTTGTTTGTATAATCCCTGACTGAAATTAATTTGTTTCAACGGAATAGGACAATACTCCTCTTTATGAGCATCAAAAAAGGCATCCTGATAATACGTGCGTTTTGATTTTTCACCTGCATAAAAATCATTCATTACCTGATCTGTAACACCCCAGCGAACAAGGTCAAAAAAGCGGCTTCCTTCCATAGCCAATTCTAAGCGGCGTTCCCAGCGTAATGCTTTACGGGCAAAATCCTGTGTCCAATTGCAATTGTTTCCGTCTACATAAGTATTGATCTTAAAGTTGTTTACATACGGGAGCCTTCCTGTACTATTGGCAGCTCTTTCTCTAATCTGATTGATTAATGGTAAAGCTTCTGATTGTCTTCCTAATTCAATCAGTGCTTCGGCACGCATTAAAATCACATCAGCATAACGAATTTGAATTCTGTTTTTTGAATTTCCATAAAATGGATCAATATTCACTACACAACTACAATTTGGAGCCACATTTTCTTTTAATGATGCAAAATAACCATACGTTCCAGGAGAACGTACCCAGGCTTCAACATATAAAAATTCAGGATCATATTTATAAGGTAAACCAGGCATTGCAACAGTATGATACAATCTTGGATCAACTGTATTGGCATTTATATTTTTATAATCAAAATCCTGATTGTTATAGGTATCAAATTGTGGTAAACCATTTGCTCCGGTTTTAAAAGCGTTTACTAAATTCTGACTTGGTTTATGAAAATCGCAGCATCCTAATCCTTGTGGAGTCGAAAGGACATCAGAAAAATTCAATCTTCCGTATAAAGTTCCATCGTTATCTGAAAACTGAATTGAGAAAATAGATTCAGGTCCGTTTTCAAAAGTTCCCGGTAAAAAGTTATTGGCAAAATCAGGCTCCAGACTTGCTTTTCCGATTACTTTATCTGTAGCTGCAATTACTTCCTGCAAATGCTGCGAATTGATTCCGGTAACTTTATAAGTTTCATCTTGTGTATACGCCTGATACAAACGTGTTTTGGCCAGATAAGCGTAAGCCGCTTTTTTATTTGCACGCCCAACCTGCGGCTGAGTTTCTGGCAATCCATCGGCAGCAGCCTGAAAATCTTCAGCAATTTTATTCCAGAGTTCTTCGTTTGAAAGTGCCTTGTTTGAAATCGTTTTATAATTTTCTACCGGAATATCTTCTGTAATATAAGGAACATTTCGGAACATAATTTTCAGCATAAAATAAAAATGCCCTCTTAAAAAACGCATTTCAGCCATACGGGTTTTCTTTAGCGGATAATCGGCTTCCGAAATTTGTTCTAGTGCCTTCAAAGCTTTATTAGCCCGGGAAACTCCAACATAACTGATGTACCAAAAAGAATCTAATTCGCCAAAATCTGGTCTGATATTATTGGAAACTTCAAAAAAGTGAAAATCCTGGATATCATTGGTCCCGCTTCCGCCTTTATAAGCATCATCAGAGCGAACATTCCCAAAAGGCCACAAGCTGTATGGCGAATCATAATGGTCATTTCCAAGTTGTGCATAAGCCGCGTTCATAAATCCTTCTACCGTTGCTGGTGTGACAATATCTTCTTCTGATAAAACCCCGCGAGGATTATTTTCCAGAAAATCCGAACAGGATGCCATGATTCCCAGCACTAAAAAACCTGTTATATATAGTATCTTTTTCATGTTTTTCGATTTAATCTTTTATTATAAAGTAAAATTAAGACCAGCAGTGAATGTTGTTGGCTGCGGATATCCAAATCCTGCATTTTCAGGATCTACACCAGTGAAACTTTTAGCATCTATGATTAATAAATTCTGACCGCTGATATAGAATCTGAAACTGTCTAAACTCATTTTTTTCAACAGATCTTTTGGCAGGCTGTATCCAAATTGTAAAACGCGGAGTTTCAAATAACTTCCATTTTCCACATAATAGGTTGAAAATCTAGATTCTGCATTTCTATCCACAGTAGTTAAAGCCGGAATAGTTGAATTGGGGTTATCTAAAGACCAGGCATTCAACAAACGGGTTCCTTTATTAGAACCTACATCATCAACACTCCAAAAATCGGTTTGGTACTTGGTACTGTTAATCACATCAACATTTGTGGCTCCTTCCCAGAATGTGGTAAAATCCCAATTTTTATAACCTAAGCCTATATTAAATCCGTAAAGTAAACCCGGATTCGGATTTCCAATCCAGGTGCGGTCTTTATCAGTAATGATTCCGTCTCCGTTTAAGTCTTTGTAACGAATTCTTCCAAGGCCTTTCCCTTCCTGAATAGCCGAGTTATCTACTTCATTCTGACTTTTAAACAGTCCATCCGCAACATAACCATACATAGAGTTAATAGGACGTCCTAAAATATTATCATTCAATCCGTCACCTCCATAATTATTTTTTACCTCATCAGGCAATTGGGTAATCTTATTTTTGTTTGCAGAAACATTTGCCGAGATATCATATTTTAGTCCAAATGAGGTTTCATCATGGTATCCTAAAGAAAATTCCCATCCTTCATTTTGCATTGAGGCGCCATTAACCCAGCGATTTCCTCCTTCTCCAATTACTCCTAAATAAGGCGGTAAAACCAGAATATCCTTTGTTTTTTTGATATAATAATCAACAGAACCACTTAGTTTTTGTTTGAAAAATCCAAAATCTAAACCGATGTTGGTTTGCGTGGTGGTTTCCCATTTTAAATTATCGTTTCCTGACTGTGTTGCAATAAAACCAGATGGAAGTAAACCGTTGCCGTTTCCTGCAATGTCGTATGCTGTACCAAAAGAAGTTGCCCAGGTTGGACTTCCGCCGGCATAACTAGCCAGATACAAACTGTAAACGGCCGTATTACTGATTTCCTGATTTCCGGTTTGTCCCCAGCCCGCTCTTAATTTTAAATCAGAAATAGCAGAAATATTATTTTTGATGAAGTTTTCGTTGCTGATTCTCCATCCGGCTGAAACCGCCGGAAAAGTTCCGAATTGATTGTTTTTTCCAAATCGGGAAGAGCCATCACGACGAATTGTAGCCGAAAGCAAATAACGATTATCAAACTCATAATCTGCTTTACCAAAATAAGACAGCAACGCATACACTGTTGAAGTTCCGCTTGTAAAGGATTCTCCTGTTCCTGCATCAGGATACATATAATCCGGTGTTTCGATCAAAAAATCGTTTTTTCGCAGCGTGGTGGTATCATAAGTATCTTTATACATCTCGGTTCCTGCCATTAAATTCAAATTGCTTTTTCCGAACTTCAGGCTATAAATGGCAGTATTGGTCCAGGTCCATTTATCACTTACCGACTGGTCAATGGTAACTGAGGTTTGATTGTTTTGCAGATATCCGGATTGGTAACTTCTTTGTAAAGTTCGTTTTTTATATGATCCATAATCGATACCAAAACTACTTTTGATATGAAGGTTTTTGATGATCTCTAAATCAGCATACATGTTTCCGAAAAGGCGCAAATAATCGTATTTATTATCTTTATTGTATTCTAAAAGACGAACGGGATTTTGTCTGTCGTTCATACCTCCTACAGGCCCTCCCCAGCCTTTTCCATCCACCGTATGTACCGGAATGATGGGCAGCGCACGAAGCGCAGGATCTAAAACACCCGGATCTGTAACCTCGCTGGTACGATTAAAACTGAAATTTTCTCCAATAACCAATTTGCCATCAAAATATTTGTAAGAACCATTCATACGGGCCGAAATCCTTTCAAAATCAGTAGTTTTTACGACTCCTTCATTTCCGTAATACCCCAATGAAAAAACGTAATTTCCTTTGTCTGATGCATTTGAAACTGATAAATCGTAAGAATTTGCGATTCCGGTTTGCGAAATTGCATCATACCAGTCTGTATTCGAAGCTTTCAGGGTTTGATTGGCATCTAAATATTCCGGAATCAAAACTTTGTTCAATTGTGGTTTGTTATTGTTTACAGACCAGTCAAACTGATAGCGCAAATTATTATTGTTTGGATTTAAACCGTCATTAATATTTGCCTGCCATAAAGCCTGACCAAATTGATTCGCATTTAATACCTCTTGTTTTCTTGAATAATTTGAAATCGAAGTATAAGCACTGAAATTGATTCTCATTTTGCCTTCTTTTCCTTTTTTGGTCGTAATGATGATCACCCCGTTTGACGCACGGGAACCATAAATACTCGCCGAAGAAGCATCTTTTAAAACCTGAATGGTTTCAATATCATTTGGATTCAATTCATGCATTCCTGATTTGGTTGGCATTCCGTCAATTACATAAAGAGGATCTGTGTTGTTTAAAGTTCCTACACCGCGAATTACGACTTTTGTGTTTGCTCCGCTCGGAGATCCGTCTGACGAAATTTTCACTCCTGCAACTCTTCCCTGTAGTGCTTTAATAGGGTTTGGTTCTGGTTGTTTCATGAGGTTCTTCATGTTTACAACAGCAACAGCTCCGGTAATATCGGTTTTCTTTTGTTTTGAATATCCGGTTACCACAACTTCGTTTAGTTGATTGTTATCTACTTTTAAAGTGATATTCAGTGTTTTTTGTCCTTTAACAGAAATAGATTGTGGTGCATATCCGATAAAAGAAACAACAATTATAGCATCTGAATTGATATTCGGGAAAGAAAAATTTCCGTCAAAATCTGTTACGGTACTGGTATTTGTACCCGAAATAAGTATGGTTGCTCCCGGAAGCGGCATTCCGTCATCTGACGAAATTACCGTTCCTTTAATTCCGCTTTCCTGCGCTGTCAAGACCAGCATTGGAAAGAAGAAAAATAGAAAATAAATAATTTTACTTTTCATGAGGTTAGTGGTTTTTAGTTAGTTTATATTTAATTGGTTAAGTACGAGGTTGCTCAGTTCAATTCCTTCGTTTGAAGAAACAGAAAGAAATGTAAATGGCTGGTTTGTGAAAAAGATTTCGGTTATTACTTTTTCGCCATTATTGTAAAATATTTCAATGGATGTTTTATCTAAAATGATTTTAAAAAAACCTTCTTTTTGGTTCCCGTCTAAAACTGCTTTGGTAATCGTTGAAGCAAATTTTTCTGAGAAATCATTTTTTCCTGACTTCGAACGATCTACAAATAAATAGTGATCTGCATTATTAATTCCGAAACTTAAAGATTCTCCACTTGTATTCGAAAGTGTAAAAGTGTACGTATCTTGCTTCATATTTTTTAAATTAAAATTGATAATGGCCTGAGTTAAATCAATTTTTGCTGCTTCGGGAATCGAAACTTTTCCTTTTCCTTTCAGGCTCTTTACTTTAATAGCTTTAGAAATGTATTTATTGATTTCGCTCACCGGATTATTAATCAAACTATAGTCATTTCCTTTTTTGATGACCTGAAGTTCTCGTGCTATTGTAGTAGCACTTCTCCATGATTGTGTTGGTACTTGCTGTGCATAATCCCAATTAGACATCCATCCAATAAATAATCTTCGTCCGTCAGCACTTGGAATGTTATTCCAGGTAACGCCTGCATAATTATCTTTTCCGTAATCGAGCCAGACTGCTTTTTCCTGTTCTACTTTTTTTGCAAAATTAGATTCTAATGTAAAAGTCGTTCCGTCGAAATCACCAATGAAATATTGCGTTCCCGATCCACCGTTGGCTCCGCCAGGATTCAAATTCTGAATTAAAACCCATTTGGTTTCATTGGTATCTTCAACTTTTATTTCAAAGAAATCAGGACATTCCCAAACCCCTCCATGAGCACCAATATTTTTCCCAAACTCAGACAAATATTTCCAGTTTTTCAGATTTTTAGAGGTATAAAACTGAGCCCGGTCCTGAGCAGCCAAAACCATTACCCATTGTTTATGAGTCTCATCCCAATTGACTTTTGGATCTCGAAAATCACGAATTCCGGGGTTTTTCACGACAGGATTTCCTTCCTCAAATTTCTGCCATGTAAAACCATTATCATTCGAATACGCAATATCCTGCTGCTCTACATCGATCTTTCCTTCTTTTTCTTTGGTCATATCGTGCAGTGTATAGATTGCTACAATTGGAGCTGTTTTACCGGTTCCTAAACCTGAAGTATTGTATGTATCTACAACAGCACTTCCTGAAAAAATGTATTTGTCTTTATCTGGATAAATCGCAATCGGCTGCTCTTCCCATTTAATTAAATCTTTGCTAATGGCGTGTCCCCAGTGCATAGGTCCCCAAACACTTTTTTCCGGATAATGCTGGTAAAACAAATGGTAATATCCATTAGCATAGAACATTCCGTTAGGATCGTTCATCCATCCTTTTTTGGGTGTAAAGTGAAAATTAGGACGATACATTTTTTCTTCAGCAGTAACTGATGCCGAAACAGCAGTCTTTTGTGCAATAGCAGCATACGGTTTACAGCCTCCTATCGATAATATTACAGCACTATAGAATGCCAGCGGCAGATGTTTCCTTGATTTCATTTTTTTTGATATTTTTTTTGGTTAGATTTTCACTTAATACTTCTAAAGAAATTCCTTTAGTTTCCGGCATTATAAAAATGACAAAAAGCAATTGAAGCACCATCATGAGCGTAAAAATTAAAAATACTACTTCGGGTCCTATTTCTGAAAATAACATTGGAATTAAAGATGGAATAATCGCTGCCAAAACCCAATGAACTGAACTTCCAAAAGCCTGTCCCGAAGCCCGAATATGATTTGGAAAGATCTCTGAAATAAAAACCCAGATTACAGCCCCCTGACCAATGGCGTGAGAAGCAATGAATAAGAAAAGGAAAATAGGCACAGATAATCCTCCCCAATTGAAATAAAATGAAGCCGAGACTAATCCTAAAGAAATAATATATCCAATTGAACCAATGTACATTAATAACTTTCTTCCTAATTTGTCGATTAATGCTACTCCGATTAAAGTAAATATAAGATTTGTAATTCCAATTCCGATACTGCTCAATAAAGCTGTATTTTGTCCTAGACCTGCTTCTTCAAAAATTCTGGGTGCATAATATAAAAAGGCATTAATTCCTGAAAACTGATTGAAAAAGGCAATTAAAAAAGCTAACATTAATGGAAAACGGTATTTTTTCATGAAGATATTTTCGTGTCGGGTAACACCATTTTCTCTTGAATCATCCATGATATCTTTCAGATCTGCTGTGGGATCAATTTTAAACAAGATCTTGCGCGCCTCTTCATCACGGTTTTTAGACAAAAGCCATCTCGGGCTTTCCGGAATTGTAAGTATAAACAGAATATAGATTAGAGATGGAATGGCCTGAACTCCAACCATCCAGCGCCAGGCATTATCTCCAATATCTTTTAAAAAGTAATTTGAAATAAAAGCAACCAGAATTCCCAATACAATATTAAACTGATATAGTGCTACTAATCGTCCGCGTTTGTCTGCAGGAGCAATTTCAGAAACATAAGCAGGAGCAGCAATCGTCGATGCACCAACGCCCAAACCTCCTATAAACCTGAAAGCAGCAAAAACATAAGGATCATTTGCAAAAGAAGCTCCAATGGCCGAAATAAAATATAAAATTCCGATCCAGAATAGTGTTTTTTTACGTCCAATTTTATTGGTGGGAATTCCTCCGAAAATTGCCCCGATAACTGTTCCCCACAATGCCATTGCCATAACAACAGATCCATGAAAAGCATCAGATGAATGCCAGAGAAGCTGTAGTTGTTTATCAGCTCCAGAAATAACTACGGTATCAAAACCGAATAGAAAACCTGCCAGTGCAGCAGTAACAGACCAAATCAATATCTTATTCATTGTACATGTATTAAAAACTTGTCGCTAAGATATCCGCAAAAAAAACAACTTATTTTTAATGATGTTACAATTTAATTCTATAATTATTGATAGTTTAACACATAAAGACCAAATCGCTTATTTACAAGCTTTTACGCATAATACAATATATTTACGAAAACCTTGTAGTTTCGATTTTGTTACATTAGGTTTAAAATTGATACCTGATTTGTATCAATTTTAAACCAATATCAATTTGAAGATTTGTATTCCTTTGGTGAAATTCCAAATTTATTCTTAAAAGCAGTAGAAAAATAATTTGGTGAAGAGAATCCGAGTGAGTATGCAATTTCAGAAATATTCATATTATTTGACTTTAAAAGCTCTGCCGCTTTCTCTAATTTTACATTATTAATATGATCACTGATATTAATTCCGATAATGGCTTTTACTTTTCGGTACAACTGAACTCTGGAAACCCCTAGTTTATCGGCTAAATCTTCCACTGAGAATTTAGAATTCTCAACGTTTTTCGTAATAATATCATTCATTTTGGTAATAAAAGACTGTTCCTGATTACCAAACTTTGATTCTGCTTCAATACGATAAATATTATTGGTATAGTAATAACGAAGTTTTTCTCTGTTGAAAAGCAAACTCGAAATAGATTGTTTTAAAATCGAAAGGCTAAACGGTTTTGTAAGATACTGGTCTACTCCGCTTTGGAGCCCTTTCAATACAGATTCTTTATTACTTTGTGCTGTTAAAATAATAATTGGAATATGTGAAGAGCGCAAATCCTTCTTCAATTCTTTACTGATTTCATAGCCGTCCTTGTCTGCCAGATTAATATCACAGATAATAATATCCGGAATAATTTCCATAGTTCTCTCTATTGCATCACTTCCATCAGAGGTATGAACAACATATTCATTAGATAATTTAGCTTTTAAAAATGTAACCAAATCGATGTTGTCTTCTATAATCAACAGTGTATGTTTTTCTGAATTAGAAATTCCATTTGTATCATTTAAATTAGCTTCTATATCTAAATTATCTGTTATTAAATTTGGAATTACTGATAGATTTTCAGTTTTATTAATTATTTCAGCAGGTTGTAAATGACTTGTTCCCTTTAATAAAGTGATTATAAACTCTGTTCCTTGTTTTGATTTGAGTTCGATTGTGCCCTGATGCAAAAGCACAAATTCTTTCGAGAGGTGAAGTCCGATTCCCGAACTGTTTTTATTGTTATTCGATGCTCTGAAAAACGGATTAAAAACATTTAAAAGTTCATTTTCCGGTATTCCGATTCCTGAATCTTTAAAACTAATCTTAACCGTATTATCTTGATTTTCAATAATCGAAATGCTAATTTTTCCGTTATCAGGCGTAAATTTAAAAGCATTAGAAAGCAGGTTGAAGTATACTTTATCCATGAGTCCTCTATCAACAAACAATTCCAGATTTTTGTTTTTACAACTAAGTTGAAAATCAATATTTCTGCGGGCTGCTTCCCCTTTAAAGTTGGTCATGACTTCGTTTGTAAAATCGTAAATATTAGTATTTGAAGCTCTTAACGTAAATTTTTGCTCTTCAATTTTTCTAAAATCCAATAACTGATTTATTAATCTCAATAATCTATTGGAGTTTTTATGAATCAGTTTTACCTCATCAATAAGGGCAGTTCCTTTAATTTTTTCATTTTCAATTAACGACTCCACATAACTCATAATCAAAGTTATAGGCGTTTTAAATTCATGCGAAAGTCCCGTAAAAAAATTCAATTTGGCTTCATTACTTCTCTGAGCTATTTTTGCCATTTCCTGAATTTCATCATTTTGATTAATTACGGTTTGATTGATTCTCTCAAGCTGTTTTTTCTTTCTCGAAATAGAAATAGTCGAGTAAATACTGTAGATAGTCAAACTCAGGATAATGACTAAGAAAAAACTCAGCAATCGAACCAGATTGTTTTGTGAGGCATATTCTCTTTCTTGTACTTTAATTGCACTTTGCTGCGATTCAATAACCGTTTGCTGCTGATCGACTTTATCCATCTGGTTTTCGATAATTTCAGCATTATTTTTATCTATTACAATGGTATTGAGAATGTTGTTTTTAGCAATTGGCTCTTTATTGTACATTTTTAAAGCCAATTTCAGGGCTTCATTTCCTCCTGTCGGATATAAAATAGTTCCATCTAAAACGCCACTTTTTACCAATTCAATCCCGCCATTCAAAGTATTGAGTCCATCTACTCCTATAAACTTAATCTTCTTTTCCAATCCTAAGATTTTGGCCGTTTCCCATGCACTAAGCGCCATTCGGTCATTATGGGCAAAAATGTATTCAATATCCGGGTTTTGCAAAAGAATGTTTTTCAAAGGTGCTTTTACAGATTCTCCCTCCCAGTCACCGCGAATAATACTTTGAATTTTAAAACGTTTATTTTCATTAATTATCTGTTCAAAACCAAGACTACGTTCATAAGCTGGCGACGAGCCATTTGCCCCTGTGATTTCAATAATATTACCAGAACCTTTACTATGCGAAATTATATATCTGGCAGCAATTCTGCCTATTTCAATATTGTCTGCCCCAAGATATGCGGTATATTTTTCGCCTTCAATTTTTCGGTCTACCACAAGAACCGGTATTCCTGCTTTAATAGATTTTTCTACAACTGCAGTTAAAGGTTTAGATTGAATTGGAGATACTATAATAACATCAACTTTATCTGATATGAATTTTTCGATATCCTCAATTTGCTTCTGGATGTTATTATTGGCATCACTAATCTTTAATGCGACTTCTGGACGTAATGAAGCTTCAATTTTTATGGAACTATTCATCTGTTTACGCCAATCGTCAGTTGTCATAGCCTGAGAAAATCCCACCTTTATTTTATCGCCCTGTTTTTTACTGCACGAAACTAAACTTAATGCTGCTAAAAGAAGCAGCAAAATATATTTTACAGATTTATACATGAAATTACAAGTTTATATAAATGAAAACTAGTTTTGAAAAATACCCTCCCGGATCAACAGCTCGCCAAAATAATTAGGAAGGATTATTTTGTAATGACAAGCAAGAAAGATATATAATTGTAAAGTAAAATTAAACTTTTATTTCATCCATACAAATGAGAAAGGCAATATACTCCTTATCTTGCTTTTTTTATAGGAATATACTTTGATCTATACTTGAAATATTAGCATATAAATGTAAAAGTTTATCATTCTAATTGATATCCATCATTTCTCTGTCATGTAAACGGTGAAAGTTTCAAAACTATTTTTTTAGTACTGCCCCATAAAAATGTGCATTTTTGCCTGTTAGTTCAGCAAAAACAACAACAGACTATATACCAATAAATTACCTTAATAATTAGCAGGCTTGAAATTAGTGGCAGAGTGAGACAAAAATATCAGAAACTCTGTATAAAAGCGGGATGCAGAGCTAAATCCGGAATCCCGCTTTCATAGTTAGTAGACATTTCAAAAAAAACTTTCAAAATAAAAATCCTTTAAGCATGGCTGTTTTGAGGATTTTTATTTTTGATAAACTTAAAAAAACTCATGCTTTATCAAAAACAAAAGTTCTTTTTAATTTAAAACATAATTTAAAAACTATTCCATAAACTGTTTTATCGGTAGAAATAGTGTTTTGGTCGGTAGGTCTTTCAAATGGTATACCTGAAGAATACTTTTGAAGAAAATTAAATAACTATGTCACTATTTACACCATTTATCTGGATTCTATTAATCCTACCTCTTATCGTTTTAGGCTTCATCACAGGCAAAAAAGTAAATTTCAGGTTTCTTGTTCTTTTTGTCCTGTATTTTTTAGCAGATTGTTACATACAGCATTTTAGCGTGCAGTATATTTCTTTAGCATGCATCGGATTGAAATTTGCCTGGGCGGGTAAAATTTTATGTCTGATTTTATCTCTTTCTATAATCTTTTCACTCAATAAAAAAGATCGCGAAGAAATTGGCTTTACAACAAAAACCAACACAGCCAAACAATTAAAATTTGGTATTTGGTTTTTTCTTGGTTTTTTACTTTTTGACTTTGCTTTTAAATTTATTCTATTTCCAAAAGGAGGAACTTTTGACTTAGAAACGTTTCTTTTTCAGTCTACTATGCCGGGTTTGGCAGAGGAAATTACATTCAGGGGAATTTGCTTATGGCTTCTCGATAAAGCATTTGAACCAAAATGGAACTTTAAGGGTGTTAAATTAGGCTGGGGCTTTGTTATCGTTACCCTCTTATTTGGTGTGGCGCACGGGGCTGTTTTAACAGAAGATCATCAGCTTAAATTTGATCTGATCACGATACTATACCTTACTTTAATCTCGTCTTTAAGTCTGGGAATTCTCAGAAAATTTTCCGGCAGCCTTCTTTTTTCGGTTCTGGGTCACAATTGCATCAATCTCATGAACGCAGTTATTAGAATATTGTAATTAAAAACGACGAAGCAAATTCAAAAAAACTATCTTTGAATTTGCTTCTTTTAAAGATATTCAATGCAGGACAAACAAGTTTTTACCAGTTATGTGACCACAAAAATAGCTGAGTTTAATTTTGATGAGTTTTATACCAGAAAAAATCGGATTCTACTTCATATCGCGATGTGGTTAGGCTTTTCAATATTATTATTTCAGAGTTATGTTCTTGCCTATCATCTTACTTATTTTAATGCTTTCATATTGACACTGCGAATGACAACGGTTAATACGATTGTATTTTACCTGTTTTTCTATTTATTTCTGCCCAAGATCTTTCTGGGCAGCGGAGGCAGAATTGTACTGTTGTTAATGATTACTTTTCCAGTATGTGTCTTTGTTTGGATCGCTGTTACTTACTTTTTTTCGTTGGCATATCATGCGCTTGGATATGAAATATTGACTGGTGAGCTAAAAGGAGCAATAAAAATGAGTGCTGCCCAAACCTTTAAACAGGCCGTTTCTGTAAAAAGAATGATTTCGCAGAGTTTTATAATAATCTCGATTTTATCACCTTTCTTTTTTGTGAAAATTCTTTTTGAAATTTCAAGACTTTACAATAAAACACTCAATATTCAGAATCAAAAAGCCGCGTTGGAGATCCAAAACATCAATATTGAAAAAAAATTTCTAACGGCTCAGCTCAATCCTCATTTTCTCTTTAATACATTAAATAATCTTTACGGACTTTCGATCAAAAAAGACGATTGTGCACCAGAGGTGATTTTAAACCTTTCAGACATTATGAGTTATACACTGTATGAATCCAATAATGAAAAAGTATCTTTGGGAAAGGAGCTCGATTTTATTAGAAATTATATTGAACTCGAAAGAATGAGATATGCTACCGATAAGAATATTCAGTTTCAGTTTCCTGAAGAAAAAGAGCTGTACGGATTTTTTATTGCACCGCTTCTGACCTTTACTTTTGTTGAAAATGCTTTTAAATATGGGCTGAAAGGCAATGAAGAGCAGTTTATATATCTGGATATAAAAATCGAGGATAATGTATTTTATTTTCATCTTGAAAACGATGTGGAGAATCAAATAACGCATAAAGAATTTGGCGGAATCGGAATTACAAATGCTTCTAAGCGACTTCAGCTTTTATATCCCGCTAAGCACCAGTTGAAGATTGAAAATAGTGAAAACAAATTTACAGTCAATTTAAAAATAGATTTATAAAGAAAAATGGAAAAACTAGTTTGCATTGTAATTGATGATGAACCTATTGGAAGAGAGGTTATAGAAACCTTTGTTCTGGATATTCCTTTTTTAAAACTTTCGGCATCATTTGGAGACCCTGTTGAGGCATTGACTTATTTGCAGGATAATAGTGTCGATATTGTTTTTAGTGATATCCAGATGCCAAAAATTAACGGAATGGAATTACTTCGTTCCTTATTACATCCGCCATTGGTTATTTTTATTACAGCCCATCGCGATTTTGCTTTAGATAGTTTTGAAGCGGGAGTAACAGATTATTTAATCAAACCAGTTCGGTTTGATCGTTTTTTAAAAGCAGTAAACAGGGCAAAAGATCGTATTTCAGCCTCACAAACGACACTATTACAACCTTCAACAGATAAGATATTTGTGAAATCAGAAGGAAAACTAATAAAAATTTTACTTAGCGAAATTCTTTATGTCGAATCGCAGGGAGATTATTTAAAAATTGTGATTTCTTCTGCAGCTTACATGACACAGCTTACCCTTAAATCGATGGATGAAATTTTAAATCAACCTAACTTTTTTCGTGTACAACGATCATTTATTCTCAATTTAGAAGCTGTAAGGAGCATTAATGGCGGTACCGTTGAACTAATTAATGGTAAATCGATCTCGATAGCCCAGAATAAAAAAGAAGAACTTTTTACCTTACTGGGCATAAAATAAATTGGTATATAATTAACTCAGGTTCCTTGTTATACAACACACATTACACCTCTAAATATCAATTTAATCTTTCACGGTTCTGTCGTATTTGTTAGATGTGGAATAATCAATTTAAAACATACTACCTAAAATTAATAGATTTCAGATAGCAACGATCTTTGATGTCATTCGTTTAAGAATTAAAAAAAAAGAAAGAAAAAGCTTAACTTTAGTTTTAACTGAATCATATCTTTAATTTTTCAGGAACCTAAAACTATCAGGTACTGAAATTAATTTATTATCTACAAATTCTAAATCAATGATTGATGCTTTTCTTGGCGAAACTTCCTTGGTACTAAAATGAGTGTGAAGAACATAATGCATTTTTTGATTTTGATCCCAAAAAATATCTCCGTGCCCAATACCATTATGTTTTATATTTTTCCTGCTGATTATTGGACTGTTAGCAGATTTTTCCCATGGTCCATACGGACTTTTACTTGTTGCATAACCAACAGTATAATCCGGATTTCTAAAATCGTTGGCAGAATATATCAAGTAATATAAACCATTGTGTTTTAAAACTGTAGGACCTTCAGTAACTGGCCATTCTGTATTCTGAGTATTTTCCCAAGGTAAAGTTCCGGAAATACATTCTGTCAAAGTTTCTGGCTTTATACTTTGAAGATCGTCATTTATTTCGGCTACAAAAATTCGGTTTCCATTCTTTAATTTTACATGATACAGGTATTTTTTACCATCTTCATCAATAAAAATAAACGGATCAATTTGATTTCCGGTTTCAATAATTGGCTTTTTAGATTCGTTTTTAAACGGCCCAAGCGGACTTACACTGCTCGCAATGGCAATATTTTCATTTGCTGTATAAATCATATAAAACTTCTTATTGTATTCTAAAATCTGCGGCGCCCAAAATCCTTTATCTCCAAAAGAATCTCCTTTTTTCAAAGCCAATCCGTTTTGTAATCCCGATGGCCCGCTCCATTTTTTCAAATCAGAAGATGTATATACCAAAAATCCTTCACCATTGGCTATATTTCCTGTTGTAGTTCCGTATAAGTAATAGGTTCCTTTATTATTAAAAATAGTCGGATCAGCTAAAAAAATATTTCTTGATACGGTTTCAACTGTTGCTTTCGATGGGTTTCTGTCCTGAGAACAAGCTGTGAAAATGCTTAATGAAGTTATTATGGTTATTATTTTTTTCATTTTATAATTGTTGTTTACAGTATTCTTTTTAGTTCATGCTTCGTAATTATAATTGTCGATATTGTCCTTTATGACAACTTACGTCTCAAAAAAACTACTTTACAGAAAACTGATAATATGAAATGGTATGATACTTTTGTCCTGCTTTTAAAACAATCGACGGAAATTTTGGCTGATTGGGAGCATCTGGAAAATGTTGTGTTTCTAATGCAAATGCGGTTCTGAAATCATCTTTTGCACCGGATTTAAAGGTATTTTTACTTTGCATAAAATTGCCGCTATAAAATTGTAAACCAGGCTCTTCTGTGTAAATATCTAAAATAATACCCGATTGGTCTCCTAAAATAGTAGCTGCGTGATTCAATCCGTTTTTTTGGGTACCGTTTAGCACATAATTATGATCGTATCCTTTTCCGAATTTTAACTGCTCATCTTTATTTTCAATGCGTTCACCGATCGTATGTTTTAAAGTGAAATCAAAAGGGGTATTTTCTACCGATTTTAATTCTCCTGACGGAATTAATCCCGCGTCAACCGGCGTAAATTGATTGGCATAAATTTGCAATTCATGCTTCAAAATAGTGCCGCTTCCCTCTCCGTTTAAATTGAAAAAAGCATGATTGGTGAGGTTTACAATTGTAGTTTTATCCGTACTTGCTTCATATTCCATTTTGATGGCTTTATCAGCTGTAAGCGTATAAGTTACTTTTACGTTTAGATTTCCGGGAAAACCTTGTTCTCCGTCTGGCGAAACATAACTAAAAACCAACGTATTTTCGCTTATTTTCCTGACATCCCAAACTACATCCTGAAAACCTTTTATACCGCCATGCAAGGCATTTTTACCATTGTTTAACGGAACCTGATATTTTTTACCTTCAAGTATGAATTGTCCTTTTGCAATACGGTTTCCAACTCTCCCGATTGTCGCACCAAAATAAGGTTCGGTTGAATTTTTAAAGCCTCTTACACTGTTCATTCCTAGCACAACATCTGTTTGTCTGCCATTTTTATCCGCAACCCAAAGCCCGATCAATCTTGCCCCGTAATTGGTAAAAGCCACTTTAATACCTTTATTTTCTATCCAGTACAAACTGACTTTTTTGCCATCAATAATGGTGTCAAAATTTTTAGTTTCTAATACCGTTTTTACCAAATCTGTTGCGGTTTTCTGCGTAGTTTCTATTGGCGTTATAATTTCTTTTTTGTTCTCTTTACAATTAAACTGAAAAAGTGCCAATACAACAACCCCTGCTATTTGAATGTTTTTCATTTTTTACACTTTTAAAATATTCCTAACTCTATTCTTTTGCCGGAATTGCTAATTTCGTTTCCTCACTTACAGGTTCTCCCAAAACCGGAAGTCCGTTAGAATCCCAAGTTATTTTTTGCATTCTTGGAGATCTTTTATTGCCGCAGCCTTCGCCTGGATTTGAATTGGCGTGGTATAAAATCCAGTCTTCTTTTCCGTTTGGAGATTTAAAAAATGAATTGTGTCCCGGAGCATAAACTTTATTTGTATCGGATTGCTTAAATATGGGTTCATCCGATTTTTTCCAGGCCGATGCATCCAATAAATCATCTCCGCCATTAAAAGTCAACAAGCCTAAAGCATAATAATCTGTCCAACATCCACTGGCAGAAAAAACGATAAAGATTTTATTTCCATTTGATAAAAACTGTGGACCCTCGTTCACATTTACCTGAGGCGGATTAATGGCATCGTTTAAGGCTCCGTGTGTTTCCCACGCATGAGTTGGCGCAGAAATCATAACGCGCTCTCCCTCAATTTCAAGCGGATTTTTCATTTTGGCGATATAAATATTTTGTTGTCCGTTTGTATCTCCTTCCCAACCGGCCCAAATCATATAAAGTTGTTTTTTGTGTTCAAAAACATTTCCATCAATCGCCCATTTGTCTGTTTTTGCGGCAATTTTTCCTTTAAATTCCCAATTTCCTTTAAACGGATCTGACAACTTGTTTTCTAAAACATACATTCTGTGGGTGTTGTTATTGCCATTATCTGCTGCAAAATAAGCATACCATTTTCCGTTGATGATATGAAATTCCGGCGCCCAGATATTTCCGGAATAGTCGGTTCCTTTTGGAGCAATCCAAATCACTTTACTTTTGGCATTTTTTAAATCAGCCAGACTTTTTGTTTTCCATAAAACCAGTCGATCCTGCAAGGTATTGGTGTAATAGTAATAGCCTTTGTAATAAGTACTGTATGGGTCTGCGCCCGAAGGCAAAAGCGGATTAGAGAATGTTTTTTGTTGTGAATATCCGGCAGAAACAATTGTGATAAGAAAGAGAATTAAGTATTTTTTCATTTTATTATTTTTATTATTAGGCACTATTTTATCGCCAATCTTGATAGTAAGAGGCTTTAAGAATTAGGTATTGAGGCTTTTTTGAAAACCTAAAATTTGCCAGAATTTCAAACTCTTAATTCTTCTTCGTCAAGCCAAATTTCTTCACCAAACTATCATATTCATTTCCTGAAATCGAAATCATACAACCGTGACGCACTTTTTCAGGAAAACTATATTTGTCCCAATCGGCAAAAAAGGTATAGCCTGAGGCTTGAAACCAAGGTCCGTTTAGGTTATCTGCGATAGATAATCCGTAGGAAACTCCGGGATATTGTTCGTAATACATATACCAAATTTTATCATCAGGAGAAGGAATTAACATAGGCGCTTCTCTAAAATTGGGGCTTATCGGTTGTTGGGGCAATGAATAAGGCCCCAAAAGGGATTTTGATTTTGCAATTCGGATGGTTTTTCCGGTGGTCCAGTATAAAGTTGGATAGGTTTCATCTTTGATAACAGCGTAATAGGAATCGCCAACTTTACGGATGAAAACATCAATGGTTCCCATATCCCAATCGAATAATCGTTTTGGAGTTCCTTCAAAAGTTTTTAAATCTTTAGACAAAACATACAACGTTCTCTGACTTGCCCAATAGCGTTCCGGATCTTCTTTTGTTCCGTCAAGATGTGGCGTGTGCCAAGTCATGATGAACCTTTCTGAATCTTTGTCATAATACAATTTTGGTGCACCAATTCGTTGTAAAGCATTGGCATAATCGGGCGTGCTTTTTAAATCTGGCGTATAATCAGAATGTTTTTTCCAGGTAATTAAATCTTCAGAAACCCAAATATTAATTGTTTTAGCATCGTCGCCTGTATTTCCGGCAATGTAGTATCTTTTATCAGGGCCTTTGCAAATATCGGGGTGTCCTTTGTAATCTTCAAAAACACGTTTTCCGTTGTTTAATTTATCCCAATGCAATCCGTCGAGACTCACTGAATAATACAATCTGCCGTAATCACTGTGCGTCATGTGCGCAAACAAATAAGCTTCGTTCTTCGGTTTTTCGCTGCCTTTAACTTGTCCCGGAGGATTCGGTTGCTGTGCATTTGCAGAAAATCCTAATACAATTGCAGCCAGAAATAAGAGCTGTTTTTTCATAATAAATGTGTCAATTAGATAATGGAAACAATAAGATAATTATCAAATCAGCATGTTTTCTAATTTTTCTTATTCGCCTCAGTAGTCAGTTTCCTGATCAAATCGGTTTCTGCTTTGATGTAAGGTGTACCATCGTTGCGAAAAACTTCGTGAAACCACACTTCAGGATCTGCATTATACTTTTTTGTCCAGCTGTCCCAGGCAAATTTGGTTTGTGTTTTTCCGTCTACTAATCCCCAGTTAATCATTCCCACATTGAATTTTCGGGCAACCGGCAAAAAACCTTCAAACGTACTTCCGTTTGGTCTTGCCATATATTCGGTACAAATTAATGGTTTTCCGTAGCGTTTTAATTCTTTGATTACTTTTTCGAAATCTTTTGGTGTGTTGTAATTGTGAAAAGTAATAACATCCGATTGTTCGATTTGCATTTTGTGCATTGGCATCATTTTTTCAGGATCGCTCCAGTCACCTACCCAGACTCCAGAAGTCAGCGGTTGCGATGGTTTACTTTCTCTTGCCCAAATGAAAACTTTCTTTAAAAGAGGAAGAATCAATTCGGGTTTGTTTTTAATTTCGATTGTTTCATACGATGGTCCCGTCATATTATCTGGTTCGTTCCAGACATCCCAGCCTAAAATACGGCTATCATCTTTAAATTCTGAAACGGTTTCTTTTACATATTTCTCTAAACGAGGATATTGAGCTGTATCCTGCAAAACCTTTTGTCCCGGACTTTGTACCCAACCAGAATTGTGTGTAAAAGGTTTTGGCGCTCTTTGTTTTCCTAACACCGGAAACGGATCCCAACACGAATCAAACAAAACAAATAAAATTTTGATATGATGTTTATTGGCTATTTCCAGAAAAGTATCCATTCTTTTATAAAGTCCTTTTGGATCTTGCTTGTGTAATAAATCGTGCAAATAAACACGCATTATATTCATGCCAATATCTTCAGCCCAGCCTAATTCCTGATCGATTCTTTTGGGATCAAAACTATCAGCCTGCCACATTTCTAACTGATTAATGGCTGTGCTCGGGTAATAATTTGCTCCTACTAACCATGGTTGTTTTGCGTACCATTCATTGGCTTGTTCTTTTGTCCAGATTTCTCTTTTTTTATCACAACTGGACAATAGCAGTCCAGCTAACATTACAGTTAGATACAGTTTTATCTTTTTCATTATAAATTTTAATTAAGTATGAACAATGGTTCTTTTTATGAAAGGAAATCAGATCTCAAAATCTGATTCCTTTAAAAATATTTTTAATATTCAGGGTGTTGCTTTAACTTTGGATTGTTTGCTACTTCTACCTGCGGAATTGGTAATCTTTGATTTTTCCCCACTGTAAAGTTTTTGAAATCAGGATCACGAAGCGAAATCTTATCTACAGAAGCCTGAGAATCTAAATCTCCCCAACGTTTCAAATCTTCCCAACGAACACTTTCGCCGGCTAATTCTAAAACTCTTTCTGTTTTTAATCTTTCTAAAAACTTATCATGATCCGTTCCTATTTCAGGATGCGCAATGGCTAATGTATTCATGTTTACACGCGCTCTTACTAAATCTACGTATTGATAAGCTTGTGCAGTCGCTCCTGTTTCGTTTAGAACCTCGGCATAGCGCAATAAAATATCTGCATAACGAACTAATCTGTAGTTCACCTGACTGTAGTAATCTTCGTTTGTTCTGTAATAATCACGGCTTCCTTTTCTAAACCACGCTTCATCAGCACCCCATTGCCAGTCTTTTCCGTATACTTTATCACCAAAATCAGCCAATAAACCCGGATAGAATAATGTATGTCTTAATCTGATATCGATTCCTCCATTTCTGTCTTTTTCCTGTTTAAAGGCGCTTACTAACCAAAAACGAGCTTGTCCGTCAGACCATCCAATACTTCTTGGCGCAAAAAACTGAGCACGATTGCTGGAAACGGCTGCGCTTTGGCTTTCGTCAGTTCCTCCTTTTCTTTGATCGCCAAACTGAATTTCAAATACTGATTCGCTGTTGTTTTCGTTACTATCCGTAAAATTGTCTTTGTAATTAGAAACTAAACTGTATTTTGCTCCGGGACCAGAAATTAAATACTCTAAAGCAGCTTTTGCTTCCGGCCATTTGTGTTGTTGCATATATACTTTTGCAAGAAAAGCTTTTGCAGCACCTTTATCAGGTCTTCCGGTTTGGTCAGATGTCCATTCTGTTGGTAAATCAGCGTAAGCCTCATTTAAATCTTTTTCTATCTGAGCCCAAACTTCGGTCACATTTTTTTGTTCCGGTAAATCATTTGGTGATGACGGCGTTAAAACAATCGGAATGTTTTCCCATAAAACCGCTGCATAATAGTAATGTAACGCTCTTAAAAACTTGGCTTGTGCCAAAATTTGTTTCTTATTGTCTTCATTCTGAAACGCAATATTTGGAACATTTGCCAATACCTGATTGCATCTAAAAATAGCCTTATAAGTATCTCTCCACGTTACTACGTTTCCTTCCCAAAAATTATAATTGATATAATTAAATCTGGTCCAGTCTGCCAATTCTGTCCACGGACTATTACTAAATCCTTCATCAGACGTTAAGTCCAGGCGAAAATAAATCCATCTTGCCCACAATCCATCTTTATAAAACATGGCATAAACAGAGTTCACGCCTGCTTGCGCATCACTTTCGGTCTTCCAGTACTGATCTGTTGTCAGCGCATTTGGGTTGGTTAGTTCAAGCTGATTATCACATGAAACAGTGAACATGAAACTCACCAAAACTGCAGTTATTACTATTATTTTTTTCATTATGCTATTTTTTTAAAATTAAAAGCTAAACTCGACACCAAACGAATATGTCTTTAAATTTGGGAAAGCGCCGTTATCAACACCTCTTTCAAAAATATTACCGTTGCTAAACTCAGGATCCAGTCCTTTGTATTTTGTAATGGTAATCACGTTTTGCGCAGACAATGTTAATCTTGCTCTTGTAATACCTGATTTAGTCAAAACACTTTGCGGAATATTATACCCAAACCCAATGTATTTTAAACGGATAAAATCTCCGCTTTCTAAGAATCTGTCGCTGTCTCCTCTTGAGTTTAAAGTTGTTCCTTTTACAATTCTGGGAAAATCAGTATTTGGGTTTTCCGGAGTCCAGGGCTGAATTCCTGTTCTGTAATTACTATTATCATCAAAACGATCAACCACGCTTCTAAATCCGTCGTAAACAGTTGCTCCGTGAGAGGCAATCCAGTTCATCGAAAAATCAAAACCTTTGTATTCAACTCCGGCATTGAATCCCATTTCAAATTCCGGCCACGGACTTGCTACGATCTCTTTGTCTTCGTTTGTAATCTGACCATCTCCGTTAACATCTTTAAAACGAATGTCTCCCGGTTGTGCATTTGGCATAATTACTTTTCCGTTGGCATTTTTGTAGTTTTGAATTTCTGCTGTATTTTGAAACAAACCATCTGTTTGCAAAACATACCACATTCCTACTGCATTTCCGGCTCTTGTAATGGTATTTCCCTGAATACTTTCGTTTTGTCCGTTACCTAATGAAACCAGTTTGTTTTTTAATTTTGTAAAATTTACAGAAGCATTAAAAGAGAAATCATTGATTTTTTTACTGTAGGCCAATTCTAATTCAAAACCTTTATTTTCAACTGTTGCGGCGTTAGAAATTGGGTTTCCTCCGTCATTTCCTGTTGTATATAAAATTGGAAAACCAAACAATACATCTTCTGTACGGGCAATAAAATAATCTCCTGTAAAACGTAAGTCGTTGTTTAACAAACCTAAATCGAGTCCAAAGTTGGTTTGTTTCAGTTTTTCCCAACGCAATTGCGAATTCGCTAATCTTACCTGCGCTGCAGACGGATATAAAGTTTGTCCGTCTCCCAAAACAATAGCTCCAAAAGTATTCATAAAACCCTGATATTCATAGTTCCCGATATTTCCGCTTCCTAATTCTCCGTAACTCGCTCTAAATTTTAAATCTTTAATAGCATCAACTTTAAAGAAAGGTTCATTGCTCAGTCTCCATCCCACAGAAACAGAAGGAAAATTGCCCCATTTGTTGGCATCGCTAAATTTTGATGATCCGTCGCGTCTGATAACGGCATTAAATAAATAACGATTGTCGTAGTTGTATTCTAATCTTCCTAAGTAGGATGTCAAAGCCGCTTCGTTTTTAAATCCGCCCACTTCAGGCAAATCTCCCAAATCCAAAACATTAAAATATTGTCCTGTACTTGGGTTTACCAATAGATTTCTTTTGGTTCCGTAAATTTGGTTGTAGTTGTCTTTCTGGAAAGTTTGTCCCACTAAAACCGTAAGATCGTGTTTGCCAAATGCTTTTTTGAAAGTCAGTGTATTTTCATAAAGTAATGTTTCAGATCTTCCTTTATTCTGGTTGATGAATGATTGCTCGGCTGGCTGATTTAGAGTCCAGTTTCCTAATTTTCTCATGAAATTATAGCTGTCAAAACTAGTTTCATAACCCAAATTAAAACGGTATTTCAACCAGGGAGTAAATTTTAATTCGGTCCAGACATTTCCTCTAATTCTGAAATTTTCATTGGTCGCATTAGATAAATCGGCAAGCGCAATTGGGTTGGTACCAAAAGTATCTGCCACACCTTGTTTTCCGTAACCATAACCGCCGGGATTTGAAGCATCGTAAACCGGAATTGTTGGCGTTAATCGATATACATCAATAATTGGGTTTCCAGACATTTCATCTGTTTTAGAATTGCTGATGGCTAAATTTTCACCAATACTAAAAATTCCTTTTGATCCGCTTGAATTTACCCTGAACGAGATTCTGTCAAAATCAGTTCCTACGACAGTTCCATTATTTCCAAAATAATTTCCCGACATAAAAAAACTAGAGTTTTCGCCACCTCCGGCAACACTTACATTATAATCCTGAATCATTCCGTTTTTAAAAACTTCATCCTGCCAGTCTGTATTTACAGCCATATTCAGGTTTTGTCTCGGAATTCCGGCATTATCATACGCCAGATTGTTGAATTTTGCAAACTCCTCAGTATCCATTAAACTATATCTTGGCATCGAAGTAAAACTTGATTTGGCCGAAACTTCGACTACAAGTGGGCCTTTTTTACCTTTTTTAGTAGTGATAATAATTACACCATTTGCAGCTCTTGAACCGTAAATTGCTGCTGCAGATGCGTCTTTAAGAACCTGAATTGTTTCAATATCATTTGGGTTAAAATCTCTGTTGGCGGATGTAACCAAGCCGTCTATTACGTATAATGGATTTGTATTTTGAAGATTTTTAAGCCCCCGAATTTCAATATTGGCTTCCTGACCCGGTCTTCCGCCGCCACGAACTTTTACGCCCGTAACCAAACCTTGCAATCCGTCTGCAACAGTCGTAATTTGTCGTTTTTGGATTTCGCTTGTTTTAACTACAGATATAGCTCCCGTTAAATCTTTTTTGTTTTGAGAACCGTAACCCACAACCACCACTTCATTTAGTGAAAGTGCATCGGGTGTTAAAGAAACATTTATAGCCGTTTGATTGTTTACAGAAACTTCCTTCGATTTGTAACCTTGTGAGCTAAAGACCAAAATATCTGTTGGTTTTGCAGGGATCGAATAGCTTCCGTCAAAATCTGTCACGGCTCCATTTGAAGTATTTTTGATTACTACATTAGCAAACGGAATAGCTTCTCCAGTTGCCGAAGCTACACGGCCTTTAATGCTAATTTGCTCTTGAGCATAAGTTTGTTGTACTAATAAACTAAAGAAAAACAAGAGGTAATATCTCTGCCTTAAAATTTGAGTGAACTTTGCTTTCATTGATTTTTCATTTTAGATAATTTCTTTTTTTGGTTGGTTTAGTAAATGCAGTATTAAAGTTTTAATCATCTCTGATACGAGCGAAAAAACAATTAATATTGTTCTTTAGTAATAATGTGTTCATATAATTTTAAAATTATTAAAGGATCATTTTTTCAAACTATATTTTATTGATACTATATTTTTTAGCTTAAAATTTTATCAATATCATTTATTTAAAAATCCAAAGTAGACGCTTTTTATTCAAAATAAAATGCTTGATTTGTGTCAATTTCTATCTCAAATGATTCAAATTGTATAAAAAATCAGAAAAAAATTATTTTTTGCAACATTTTGTAGAAGATTGACACGATTTGCAGAAGCCCATTTTTATCTAAAAAAACATAACAATGCATAAATTCTTTCTTTTTTTATTTTTCTATCTTTTTTCGATCCATTTTATACATGCTCAGGAATATTATTTCAAGCATTTTCAGGTCGAAGAAGGACTTTCAAACAATACCGTAATTACATCTGCACAAGATGAAGATGGTTTTATGTGGTTTGGAACCAAAGACGGTTTGAACCGATTTGATGGGTATCGTTTTAAAACCTACAGAAGCCAATCTGACCCAATTCATAGTCTTGGAAGCAATTATATACAATCGTTGCATGCCTATAATGGCATTATTTGGGTGGGAACAGATAAGGGTTTGTATCAATATGATAAAAAAACAGATCATTTTACGGTTCTCAACGAAGCCATAAACGACAGAATAAACGATATCAATCACGATAAAAAAGGAAATATCTGGTTTATCTCCGGAAATATTCTTTACAAATACACTCCAAACAAGAAAGAAACCAAAACTTTTAACCCGAATAAATATTTTATTGCAACCTCAATTACCAGAGATCCAAAGGGCGAAATCTGGGCTTCATCTTTAAATAAACTTTATCATTATTCTGAAGAAAGTCTCACGTTTGAAAATATTACCGTAAATCCGTCTGCAAATAAGGCTAATTTCAGAATCACCGTAATTTATGCTTTAGACCAAAACAATATTTTAATAGGTACACAAGATCATGGAGTACTTGTATACAATGTAAATACCAAAAGCACAACATCTTTATTATTTAATGTAAAAGAGCCTGTTTTTGTACGACAGTTTAGAAAGAAAGGAAACGAAGAACTCTGGATTGCCAGCGAATCCGGCATTTATGTATATAACCTGAAAACCAAAAACTGCGTAAATCTCAAAAAAAACTACAATGATCCGTATGCTATTTCAGACAATGCGGCTTATTCTATAACTATTGACAAAGAAAATGGCGTTTGGATTGGGACTTATTTTGGAGGAATCAATTACCATCAAAAACAATACACACAGTTCAGGAAATATTTTCCTCAGAAAAACCAAAACTCTATAAGCGGAAGTGCCGTAAGAGAAATTCACAAAGACGATTATGGTGATTTCTGGATTGGAACTGAAGATGCCGGTTTGAACCGTTTTAATCCGAAAACGCAAAAATTCACTTCGTATTTGCCAAACGGAAGCAAAAATGCCGTTTCATACTATAATATTCATGCTTTGCTTCCGCGAAAAAATAAAATCTGGGTTGGAACTTTTGAGCACGGTTTAGATGTTTTAGATCAAAAAACAGCTGCTGTTATTAAACATTATGATGCCAATGATCCTTCGACTGGTTTGCGAAGTAATTTTATCTTTTCTTTTGCCGAAACCAAAAAGAAAGAACTTATCGTTATCACTACAATGGGAATTTATAGTTATAATGAGCAAAAAGATCATTTTGATGTTCTGAAAATATTTCCTGAAACCACTCATTACACGAACTTTAAAGAAGATACTGACGGTAATTATTGGGCAGGAAGTTACAGAGATGGTTTGTTTTTTTATAATCCGAAAACACAAAAAAGAGAGGTTTTTATATACGATTATAAAAATCTTAAAGGCATAAGCAATAACTCCATCAATTCTATTTTTGAAGACAGTTATAAAAACTTATGGTTTGCCACCGAAAATGGCTTGAATTTATTCGATAAAAAAACGAGGACTTTTACCAAATTCACTACCAAAAATGGACTACCGAGTAACGTAGTATACTCTATTTTAGAAGATGATGCACAAAACTTATGGCTTACAACTTCTAAAGGTTTGGTAAAATTTAGTCCGAATCATAAAAACATCAAAATTTATACTACGGCAAATGGTTTATTGAGCGATCAGTTCAACTATAGTTCTGCTTATAAAGACCATAACGGCGATATGTATCTTGGAAATTTAAACGGAATGATCAGTTTCAACCCGAAGAATTTTACCAAAAACAAATACACTCCATCTATTTTTATAACCAATCTTCAGATTAATAATAAGGATATTGACGTCAATGAAAATGATTCGCCTATAAAACAATCTATTTCACATCTTGATGAACTCGAACTCAATAACGATCAATCTTCATTTAATCTTGAATTTGCTTCCTTAAATTATACCGCTCCTGAACTTACCGAATATTGGTACAAACTCGAAAACGTTAACAGCAACTGGGTTTATCTGGAACGAAACAACAAAGTTTTCTTTACAGAATTAGCGCCGGGAGATTATGTTTTTAAAGTAAAATCGCTAAATAGTTTTGGCGTTTGGAGTAAAGAAGTCAAACTTAAAATCCTGATATTACCTCCGTTTTGGGCGAGTTCTTATGCTTATTTCTTTTATTTTATATTGATTTGCAGTGCGTTTTATTACATCATCCGTTATTCTCAAAATCTGACACAAATCAAGAATAACCGAAAAATAAAACATCTCAACGATGAAAAAGAAAAGGAAATTTATCAGGCCAAAATTGACTTTTTTACCAATGTCGCACACGAAATCAGAACGCCTTTAACCCTTATAAAAGGTCCGCTAGAGAAACTTTTGTTAATGGAACATTCCGTACCCGAAGTGCCGCAGAATCTTTCTATAATGAAGAAAAATACTTCGAGATTATTAAAACTCGTGAATGAACTGCTAGACTTTAGAAAATCAGAAATTGGCGGTTTGAAACTCACTTTCGTGGAAACGAATATTTCATCGATGGTTCGGAATCTACATTTAAGATTTAGTCAATTAATCGAAGAAAGAGGAATTGAATTTGAAATGGAATTAGGCGAAAAAGATATTTTTGCTTTTGTAGACAAAGAAGCTTTCAAAAAAATATTGAGTAACTTAATTAGTAACGCTATAAAATACTCGAATAATAAAGTTTCGATTAGTCTTTTTAGAGATGAAAAAAAACTGACTTTGATCGTTAAAAACGACGGAAATCTGATTCCGTTTCAGTTAAAAGACAAGATTTTTGAGCCATTTTTCAGGGTTGATAATATGAATGCTGCTTCGGGAACCGGAATCGGGCTTTCGTTAGCACATTCCTTAACGCAATTGCATAACGGAAACCTTCAACTGATTGCAGATTCAAAACTGAACATTTTTCAACTTACTGTGCCTTTACATCAGGAACAGGAATTTATGTTTTATACCGATTCTGAAAAAGAAGAAAATCAAAAAGAAACCGAGAAAGCTGAAACCGAAAACAAACACAAAAAACCTCAGATTTTAGTGGTTGAAGATAATGAAGATCTTCTTAATTTCATTACTACCGAATTAGCTTCGCTGTACACTATTTTAAAAGCCAATAACGGCGAAAATGCACTAAAAATTATTCATAACGAGAATATTCAGCTTGTAATAAGCGATGTTTCTATGCCTGTTATGGACGGAATAACAATGTGTAAAAACATTAAAACTAATCTGGAAACCAGTCACATTCCGGTAATTTTATTAACGGCAAAAAACTCGCTGAAATCGCAAATTGACGGTCTTGAAGTAGGCGCTGATGCTTATATTGCAAAACCTTTTTCGATGGATTATTTAAAGGTTCAGGCGAATAATTTAATCGAGAACAGAAAACAGATTATGAATTATTATGCAAGTTCACCGCTTTCGCACATCAAAAGCATCGCACATAATAAAACCGACGAAAAGTTCCTGAAAAAACTCGACGAAGAAATCCTGAAAAACATCACCGATCCTGATTTAAGCGTAGAATCTCTTGCCGAAATCATGAACATGAGCCGCTCTACTTTATATAGAAAAATCAAGGATATTTCGAATTTAAGTCCAAACGAATTAATCAATATTGTACGCCTAAAAAGAGCCGCAGAATTACTTCTGAGCGGAAACTACAAAATGTATGAAATCGCCGAAATGGTAGGTTATAAATCGCAAACAAGCTTTGGCAGAAACTTTCAGAAACATTTTGCGATGTCACCATCTGATTATATTGCGATGAATAAATAAAAAAGCATTAAACCTGAGATCTTAAAAATTGCTTCTCTGAATTTCGAAAAATGAGCTATAGCATTTATTTAAAACAACCTTACATTCAGATACATCGTTATTTTTAATTATTGATTTGTTTCCAAATTTTGGCACTAAAATCATCTTTATACATTAATCTGTTTGTTCTCGTTGGATTAACGCGATTGGTTAAAATAATTAGAAATTTGTTCGTATCCGGATTCATAAAGAAAAAGGTTCCTGTAAAACCCGTATGTCCAAAATCATTCGCCTTAAAAAACTCATCCGGTTTTCGTTTATCAAAACCGAGTCCGCGGTAAATTCCTTCTTTGGCAAGAGGCGACGCTGTAAACTCTTTGACAACCTCAGCTTTCAGAATTTGTTTTCCCTGATACTTTCCGTTATTCAACAGCATCTGGCAGATAACCGAAATCGACTCTGCATTGGCAAATAAACCTGCATTTCCGGAAATACCTCCAAAAATTGCAGCCGATTCATCGTGAACATATCCTTTAATTGTATCTTTTCTGAAAAGATTATCCAATTCTGTTGGCATTATATTTTCCGGAGAAGTCCATTTTAAAGGATTGTATCCAATTTTTGAAATGCCTAATTCTGTATAAATTTCTTTTGCTAAATGATCCAGTTTCAAACCTGTTTTGGCTTCGATCATTTGCTGCACCAAAATCAAATTCAGGTCGCTGTAAACATATTTTCCACGCACATTGACATTTGTCACAGCAATTTGCGCATAAACCGTTTTATAAAATTGGGGATTTAACCACATGTTTTTATAAATCTGAATCCAGTTTTCTTTCGGTCTAAAAGAAAGATAGTTGGTATCATAAACGATGTTCTTGTTTACATACATATTGTCAAACATTTCAGGATATTCTGCAGATTTTTGACTGCTTAACAAAGGCGACCCATCTGGTGTTGAAAGCAGACTTTGATAAAAATTTATAGTGGCTTTTAATCCTGAAGTATGCGTTAATAATTCAAAAAGAGTTAAATCGGCAATTGGAGCATTTTTGTACAGGGCCGCCACATCTCCCAATTTATCAGTAAGCTTTATTTTTCCTTCTCCAACTAAACGCATAGTTACGAGAGTTGCTCCCAAAACTTTAGACATAGAAGCCAGATCGTAAACATCATCTGTTTTTACAGACTGTTTTTTGGAGTAATCATGAAAGCCATAATTTTTCGCCAGCATAACAGCATCTTTGCTTCCTATTATGATCTGAGTGCCCGGAAAAAATCCTTTTCCGAGCGCATGAGTCATCATCGAATCGATGTAAACTTCATTTCGTTTGATATCAAAAGACTTCTTCGGATTCTTCTGGGAATAAGCATTCATGCCTAAAAAAATCAAAGAAACAAGTATAATTCTGACCATTATCTTTTTCATATTTCTATGGATTAATTCTTAAGTCCTGTCCTGCCATAAGAGGTTCGTTGTTTGTTCCTGTAATGACAATTTTCACTGCTTTTACGGGTTGTTTCGGGTAGATTGAAGCATTTCCGTAATCAAAATCATCACCTTTTATAAAATCAATTCCGTTGTAGGAGTACTCTACATAACCATTATTTACAATAAATCTCGGGTGATGCGGAATCCCTGTCAACACGTCAATTTTAGAAGAAACAACCGGATTTATAAAGGTATATAAAATCCAGTCACCATTTGCACACGCAACATCTGTACGCAAATATGTTTCGATGTTATAATCTTCTAAATTCGAAATCGGAAATTTAGGATTTTCGGACATCGACGATGTAACTTTTACTTCCGGTTCTAAATAAGGCGAACAATTGAAATTTACTTTTGCAGCAGATTCCTTTACTTCTTTATTTTCAACAGTAAAATCTAAACGGTAGGTATTTTTTTCATTGTAATTCTCAATTACAAATCGCAGGCGGGGTTTTGATTTCAACATTTGTTCTTCCGGAAAAGTTTGTATCAATTTATCATTTTCAAAAAGCGAAACCGATCTGATCACTCCGTTCGCAACTTCATCTTTAGTTGGAGAAAAAGTCAAATACCAAATTCCGTTTTTGTCAACATGTTCCGAAATATTCTCTGAAATATTCAGAACTTCAATCTTTGAGGTGTTCCAATTTGCAACAGGCAGTTTTTCTACTTTAACCGCGGGGCTTGCTATATCTTCATTAAAGAAAGTACGGAACATATAAAGTTCGTAATCCTTTGCCTGAATTGGTTTTGTATACAAAGCTGATTGTCGTGTAGGCTCATTTCCCTGCGCTTCATAACGTACAACAGCACCTTCATAAGGCGGTGTTACGGTAATCGTACCGCTTTTGTAAATTGCCGTTGGCGGAAAATCCCTAAAAGCAATTCCCATATCGGCCAAACGCTGTAAATGGCTGTGCGTTAATCTTCCGTAAAAATCATCCCAGTTTTTATCTTCTTTTTTAGACCATCCAATTTCAGATAAAGCACTGATTCTCGGATAACTTTGGTATTCTACAAATCGTGCCGGACGATCCAGATATTCGCTCCACAAAGCACCCTGAACTCCTTTTATCATTTTCTGCTGCTCTGGTGTCAAATCATCAGTAGGGATTGGCTCAAAGAGATAGGCTCGTTTTGTATCGGTAATCGCAGCCCAGCGATGACCACGTTCATTTTCAGATTGTGCCATGTCAAAATAGGTATATTGTCCGGGCATCATAATGGTTTCATATCCTTTTTTGGCCGATTCAATTCCGTAGCTTATTCCCTGCCATGCACTGATTAAAGTATTCGGATTTATTTCTCCTCCTTTTAAAATTTCATTCCAGCCAGCCGTTTTTCTATTGTATTTTTCTACGATTTTTTCAACACGTCTAAAGAAATAATTCTGAAGCTGAAACGTATCGGTATACCCTTCTTTTTCCATTAAAGCCCTACATTTTGGGCAGTGTTCCCAATTGGCTCTGTTTACCTCGTCTCCCGCAACATGGATATATTCGAACGGAAACATTTCTGAAAATTCCCTGATAATAGAATCCAGGATTTGATAGTTTTCTTCGCGTCCTACGCACCAGACATTTTTTACTTCGCCCTGAACACTTTTGGTTTCCTGAGTGGTAACACATCCTACTTCTGGATATGAAGCCGTTACCGCACGCGAGTGTCCAGGAATTTCAATTTCGGGCATAATAGAAATACCACGAGCCGAGGCATACGCCACCACTTCTCTCATATCGGCCTGTGTATAAAAACCTCCGTAACGTTTGTCTCCGGATCCGTATGAAGGCAATAAAACTTCACCCGGTCCTCTCCACGCACCTTTTAAAGTCAGATCGGGCATTGATTTAATTTCGGCTCTCCAGCCATTATCATCTGTTAAGTGCCAGTGAAAAATGTTCATTTTATGTGCAGCGAGCCAGTCAATATAATTTTTAACGGTTTGTTTATCAAAAAACTGTCTCGAACAATCGAGCATCATACCTCGCCATTCAAAACGAGGATAATCTTCTATTTTTGCAAACGGAATGGTTCCTTTTTTAACATCTTTTGCAGAGCAAATTTGTAATAAAGTCTGTAATCCGTTTAAAACTCCATTTGAAGATTTTCCTTTTATCAGAATCCCTTTTTTGGTGATATTTAATTGATAACCCTCATTAGGAAGATTCATTTTTTCATCGATCAAAAAGGCAATGGTATTTTTTTTATGTTTATTTCCGTTAGAAACCACAGGATTAATACCAGTGTATTTCAAAAAAGAAGCCTTTATATAATCGGCGCTTTTTTGTGCTTTTTTGTCTACCACAATTTGAACCGATGACGGAATAAGAAATACTCCTTCTTTTTGTTCAATTTTTACCGGTTTTGGAATTATATCTAGTTTCTGTGCCTGTATGGTACTTAAAGAACTTAGGAATATGGCAATTAGCAAAATACTTTTTCTCATTATTTTATCTTTTTATTTTGTTGTAAATTCCATCGGATTGCTTTCTGTCTGGGTCTGACTTAAAGCGGAAATGGCATATACATAACTCTCCAAATCAGCATTTGAAACTTCTAATTTTGTGGCTGTTGTTACATAGTAAATATTTGCCGAATCAGAGAAATCGGTTATTTTTCCTTTTTGAAATCTATAAATCACATATTTCTTATCGTTAATTCCTGCTTTCCATGTCAGTAATGCATTATTTCCTTTTTTAGCAATCAAAGTATTTGTTGGCGGCTGTGGTTTTATTCTGGTAATTCTGTTTGCTTCGGGCGTTAAGGCGATATATTTGTATTGCTTTTGAATAAGCGGATTTCTTAATGTATCTCCTTTTTTAAGAAAAGTGGAGGCTGTAAAATGCATCGAACCGTCTATTAGAGGCATGCTTCGAATCATTTCTATTTGTTTCACAATTTGATCAGGGCTTCTCCACTCCGGTTCTTTGGCGGCATTCGAAATCTTATAATCGCCGTGGCCTACATAAACATTGGCTCCGTATTTGTGTGCTGCCCACCATTTTGCCAAAACTTCAAAATTGGCTCTGTCAAAACCAATGTGCCAGTACAATTGCGGCGTTACATAATCGATCCAGTTTTCTTTTTGCCATTTTAGAATATTGGCATACAAATCGTCATAATTGGTTGCTCCGGCTACGGTATTTGAACCTTCTGAATCTTTGGCAATATTTCGCCACACACCAAAAGGAGAGATTCCGAATTCGACTTCCGGTTTATTGGCAATTATAGTATCTCGTATTTGTTTGATGATTAAATCGACATTGTCTCTTCGCCAATCGTCTTTATCTTTAAACTGACGCGGTTCTTTGGCAAATGATTTTTCATCCGGAAATTCCTGTCCAGCAATTTTATAAGGATAAAAATAATCGTCCATATGTACCGCCTGAATGTCATAATTTCGAACTATTTCGCCCACTACAGAAGCCACAAAATCTCTGGTTTCTTTATACCCGGGATTAAAATATCTTGATTTTCCGTATGTCAGAAATAAATCCGGTTTTTTAAAATACAAATGTGTTTTGGCTAATACTTCTTTAGTCGTATCTTTTTGTACACGATATGGATTTAACCAAACATGAACGTTCATGCCTCTTTTTCCGGCTTCGTCAATCATCATTTGCAACGGATCGAATCCGGGAGCAACGCCCTGAGTTCCGGTGATCCAATGTGATGCCGGCTCTTTTGTCGATTTGTAATAGGCATCGGCAGTTGGGCGGATTTGAAAAATAACAGTATTCAGATTATTAGATCTTAAATTATCCAAAATGGTAATCATTTCAGATTTCATCTGTTTATCTGATAATCCCGGTTTAGATGGCCAGTCGATATTGTCTACTGTCGAAATCCAGGCAGCACGCATTTCTCTTTTTGGCGATTCCTGGCTGAAAAATTTCGTTTGAAACAGCAGTATCAGAATTAAAATTTTTAGGCTTTTCATAGGTAGTATTTTTGGTTAGTTAATTGAAAAATTTAACCGCAAAGTCAGCGAAGGTTTACGCAAGGTTTGTTCGCTAAGTTATTTTTATCTGTATTTCTTTTTAATCTCGCAAAGACGTGAAGTCGCAAAGTTTTTAATCTATATAATCTTTTATTTTTTCATGCAGATTTAGCAGATTCGGCAGATTTAATTCGCGATAATTTGTACAATTTTAGCGAAAAATCATTTCAATCTTTTTCATCTGTGACTAAAAAAATACCTAACAGGTTTTGAAAACCTGTCAGGATAACCAAACAAAATTTATGCGCAGCCGTTTGTTTTACAAAATTACCGCACCCCATAAATTATTTTATTTTTATTTTCTCTTTGAAAAAATTATTAAAAAACAGTAATTGAAACTTCAACGAGTTTTCCCAATATTTAATATTATGTTCTCCGGGACGTTCGATATAATCGTGATTTATTTTTAATACCAGCATTCTTTGATGAAGTTCGCGATTTACATCAATAAAAAAGTCATCTACACCACAATCTATAATCAATTTTAAATGATTGTCTTTTACCAGATCAAGCATGTTGGCAACGGTATTTTTATCCCAATTTTCGGGAAATTCTGTTATAGAACCAAGTCTCTTTTTTATATCCCATTTTTCAGAAAACAGACGAAAATCAACTCCGCCACTCATACTTCCCGCAGCGCCAAATACATCCTGATGCTTAAATGACAAATACAATGCTCCATGTCCGCCCATACTTAACCCCGTTATGGCTCTGCCTTCGCGGTTTGAGATTGTTTTGTAATTTTTATCTATAAAAGGAACTAATTCGTTGATAACATAAGTTTCATATTTAAAGGCAGGATCTATTGGACTATCAAAATACCAGCTTGAATAATTTCCATCAACACCAATGGCTATAAAACCATACTGATCAACCTGTTTACCAACTTCTTTAAAACTTTTCACCCAGGTTGCATAATTCCCGCTATATCCATGAAGCAGATACACCACCGGAAATCTGTTTTTGCTTTTTTTATAGGCATCAGGAACAATTACACAGGTTTTTATGTTCTTGTTCATCGCAGTGCTAAAAACCTGAATGGTATCGATTTTTGCTGCTTTCGCAGAAAAGAATACCAATATCAGAAGTAAAGTGCAGATTGTGTTTTTCATAAAATCTTGTTTTAAACTGTTAGATCATCAAATTTGAGAAACTTATTTCAAACAATCTCTTAAAATCGTTACCGGATGCATTGCTTTTCTGTTCGTTCCGTCAAAAATCTGATGGCGACAGCTGGTTCCTGCAGCTGCAATTGCTGTTGTCGATTCGGTGGCACGAATTTTTGGAAACAAAGTATCTTCGCCCATTTGCATACTAATTTCGTAATGTTCTTTTTCATAACCAAATGAACCCGCCATGCCGCAACAACCCGAATTGTAAATGGTTACTTTGCTGTTTTTTGGTAAATTCAGCATCACAAAAGAAGCTTCTATGGTACTTAATGATTTTTGATGACAATGTCCGTGAATCTTTATTGTTTTGTCAACATCTGAAAATTGTCCGGAATGAATTTTTCCTTTTGTAATTTCTCTTTTAAAGAATTCTTCAACCGTAAAAGTATTTTTTGATAATGCTTCAGCACTTTCTTTATCTTTTACCAGCCGAATATATTCGTCCCTAAAAGTCAATATTGCCGATGGTTCTATTCCGATTAAAGGGGTTTCTTCAGAAATTAAATCTTTAAAAACGGCAACATTTTTATTGGCGATTTCTTGTGCTTCTTCCAGAAAACCTTTGGATATAAAGGCTCTTCCGCTTTCTTCATGATCTGTAATAATGACTTCGTAACCCAATGCTGTCAGCAGTTCATAGGCATCGACACCTACTGAAACATCATAATAATTGGTGAACTCATCGCAAAAAAGATATACTTTCCCGTTTTTAAAAGAATTGGTCTCTGCCGGTTTTCTATTTTTTTCGTACCATTTTTTAAAAGTCTTTGGCGCTAATAAAGGCACTTGTCTTTGAGGTGCAATTCCCATGCTTTTTTTCACCAAAGACAAATTCGCCACAAAATTGGTCATAGATGGCGCAATACTTCCTAATTTATTCAACTTCGAATTGAAAGCAAATATTTTATTGCGGACAGAAAATCTGTTTGCTTTTTGATATTGATATAAAAATTCTGCTTTTAAAGTTGCCACATCTACATTACTTGGGCATTCGCTGGCACAAGCCTTGCAACTTACGCACAATTCAAATACTTTATATAATTCTTCGTGATCGAATTTATTTTCTTTTTCAGAATGGGTTAGATATTCCCGCAACGCATTGGCTCTGGCACGAGTCGTATCTTTTTCATTTCGGGTGGCACGATAACTCGGACACAAAGTTCCTCCCGCCGAAGGCATTTTTCGACAATCACCTGAACCATTGCATTTTTCGGCAGCACGCAAAATTCCTAAACTATCTGAGAAATCCTGAATGGTTTTAATGTCCGGTTCTACCCTTCCTGCTTCAAAACGAAGATTTTCATCCATTTTAGAAGCATTTACAATTTTCCCAACGTTCAAAATAGTATTTGGGTCAAAGGCGTTTTTTATTCGTTTGAGCAGTTCATAATTTTTATCACCAATCATAAAAGGCAAAAATTCTCCTCTTAAAATTCCGTCGCCATGTTCACCACTTAGTGAACCTCTGTATCTTTTCACCAAGTGAGCTACTTCCGTGGAAATATTTCTAAACTGGTGTAATCCTTCTTTTGTTTTTAAATTTATCTTCGGACGTAAGTGTAATTCTCCAGCTCCGGCATGTGCGTAATAAATCGCACTTTGTCCGTGCCTTTCCATCATAGCCGCAAAATCGGCAATATAATTGGGCAGATCGCTGAGTTCAACTGCGGTATCTTCAATAGAATCGGCTGCTTTATCGTCGCCTACAATGCTTCCCAAAAGTCCCAGACCTGCTTTTCGAACCTCATTTACTTTATCAATATCGGCTCCGTAAATTTTTGGCAATGCATATCCAAAATTATTATCCGCCAGCTCTTTAATCAAAGCATCGGCCTGCAGTTCGGCATCTTCCATACTAATATGAGAACCTACTTCAAGCATAATTACTGCTTTAGGTTCTCCCACAATAAAAAATCGGTTTTTGGCCTGTTCTCTGTTGGTTTTGGTACAATCTAAAATCGTATCATCCATCATTTCGCAGGTGTACAAATGATGTTTCATTGCCGTAACCACTGCTTCTAAACTTTCCTGAATGGTATGAAAATGCGCCACCACCATAATATTGTTTATTGGCGGCAAATCATCTACTTTCAGGGTAATTTCGGTTGTAAACGCCAGAGTTCCTTCGCTTCCGCAAAGTAATTTCCCTAAATTGATTGTATTTTCTGTCCCTGAAAATAGTTCTGAATTTAGTAATGCATCAATCGCATAACCTGTATTTCGTCTGTGAATTTCCGGCTTTGGAAATTCCTTCCTGATTTCTTCCTGATTTTCTTTATTTGAAAGTTCCTCGTAAATGGTTTTGTAAATTTTATTTTCGAGCAAATCGCCTTTAGTCTTCGCTATAAATTCCTCCGAAGACATATCTTTAAATACCGCCGTACTTCCGTCACTCAAAACGGCTTTTATCTCGACAATTTTATCTCGTGTAACACCATAGCGGATTGAAGTTGTTCCCGATGAATTATTACCCACCATGCCACCAATCATACAACGATTTGTAGTTGAAGTTGTCGGGCTGAAAAACAGACCATGCGGCTTTAAAAATAAATTCAGTTCATCGCGAATTACTCCTGGCTGTACTGTTATGGTTTTCTTTTGAGCATCAAAAGCAACAATTTTGGTAAAATGTTTAGAAACATCTACAATAATTCCGTTACCAACGGTTTGACCCGCCAAAGAAGTTCCTGCCGTTCTGGGTGTTATTGAAATATTGTTTTTTGCCGCAAAGCGAATGATTTTTACAATATCTTCTTCGGTTTTAGGAATTGCAACGGCTTTGGGCATAATTCTATAGGCAGAAGCATCTGTAGCGTACAGTTTTTTGTGAAGTTCATCATAAAAAAGCGTTCCTTCTAAGGAATCAGATAGTTGCTGTAATTGGAGAGAATCGGGCATTTATTTGGTTGTATTGCTTTTGGTTGGTAATTAAAATAGGTAATTTCGATTTATTATTTTAAACCTGACGGTTTCGAATTCTCGGAATATAAATCCGTCAGGTTTATCACCGAAAAGATTAACTTTTCAGAAATTACTAATAATCAAAACGTTTAAAAGCTTCAATAGCTTCGTATTCTGCTAATCCTAGTTCGTCGTAAAGAACTGCGGTATTTTTGTTACGATCTTCGGCTCTAACCCAGAATTCTCTGGAATCATTCCCCTGAAACATAACACGATCTTTTTGAGATTGATGGTATAAAATAGCATGGCGTTTCAGCAATACTTCTGATGGAGAAAGCGGCACGGCCATATCAATTTCATGAATATACCATTCGTGCCAAGCGCCTCTGTAAAGCCATAACCAGCAGTCGTCCATGTATTTTTCCGGTTTCAACTCCTTCATAGCTGCAAAAATCGCATTCAGACAAACTTCATGTGTTCCGTGCGGATCTGCTAAATCTCCGGCTGCAAATACCTGATGCGGTTTTATTCTGGCAATAATTTCTTTTACAATGGCAATATCTTCTGGTCCTAACGGATTCTTTTTTACCTGTCCTGTTTCGTAAAACGGAAGATCTAAAAAGTGTGTATTTTCATCTTTTAAGCCGATGTATCTTGTTGCTGCATAAGATTCTCTTCTTCTGATTAAGCCTTTTAATTTTCTAACTTCCAGAGAATCGATTTGATTTTCTGATTTGCTGTTTAAAAACTCAATTACAGATTTAAAATTTATTCCACTGGCTGCGTCTCCAACAAAATCTTTTGCAACCTCAGCAAATTTCAATGCTTCGTCATCGGTAACGGCAATATTTCCGGAGGTTTGATATACTACATGTACGTCGTGCCCTTGTTTTATCAATTTTGAGAAAGTTCCTCCCATAGAAATCACATCATCATCCGGATGCGGACTGAAAAGGATCACTCGTTTTTTGGCAGGATTGGCTCTTTCCGGACGATGAGAATCATCTGTATTAGGTTTTCCGCCCGGCCATCCTGTAATGGTGTGCTGCAGAATATTGAACATATTAATATTCAAATCGTAAGCAGAACCTTCTAATGCTAATAAGTCAGACATTCCGTTATTATTGTAATCACGGTCTGTTAATTTTAAAATAGACTGGTTTGTTTTTTGGCACAACCAAACAATTGCTTTGCTTTTTAATTCTGGTGTCCAGATGCATTCTCCCACTAGCCAAGGGGTTTTAAAACGGGTTAATTCTGATGCTGCAGACTGATCCAAAACAAAAGTAGCATTGGGATGATTTTGTAAAAAGGTTGCCGGAACTTCAGAACTTACATCACCCTGAATGGTTCTTTTGATAATATCGGCTTTGTTTTGCCCCCACGCCATCAATACAATTCTTTTTGATCTCATGATGGTTGAAACTCCCATTGTGATCGCTCTTTTAGGAACATTATCGATACCATTAAAATCTGATGAAGCATCGACTCTTGTAATGTGATCTAAAGTAATGATTCTGGTTCCTGAGTTGATGTGAGATCCCGGTTCGTTAAAACCTACGTGACCTGTACGGCCAATTCCTAACAACTGAAAATCAAGTCCGCCGGCTTGTTTAATTTTCATTTCATAATCAATACAGTATTGATTGAGCTGCTCTAAAGCAATTGTTCCGTCAGGAATATTTACATTTTCAGGCTTAATATCAATATGATTAAAAAGATGCTGGTGCATGAAATAGTGATAACTCTGGCGGCTTTCTTTGGTCATTGGATAATATTCATCCAGATTGAAAGTGATGACATTCTTAAAGCTCAAACCATCTTCTTTATGCATCCGAACCAGTTCTTCGTATACTTTTATTGGAGAAGATCCTGTAGCAAGCCCCAATACACATGATTCGTTGCCGGCTTGTTTAGAACGTATTAATTCAGCTATTTCCTGAGCGACATTTTTTGAAGCCTGAGCAGAATTGTCAAAAATCACATTATGATTTTTTTCAAATCGGGTTTCTTCAAATTTTCCGGGTATGTCATAAACCAAAGAAGTAGTGGTTTTCATAATATATCTTTATAGTTAAAAATTAGTTTTAACAAATATATATACAAAAAACAAAACAGTTACATTATTTTGCGTTATTTAACAAAATAAAATTAAAATAACGCAAAATAACGCAATAAAAATTAATTAAATTCTGACTTTAAAGAATAAAAACACCCGATTTTCTATATTCTTCGAGTCTTGCGTCTTCCGGATCTAAATCAGTTACAATAGTATCTAACTGATTTAACTCACAGACTACATGCGGCATTTTAGTATTTAATTTATCAGCAGAAAACATTGAAACAACCCTATCAGAAGCTTCTATCATTGCTTTTTTAACAATTGAAATTTCATATCCAATCTCGGTAAGGCCTTGTTTAACATTAATACTACTGGCTCCTATAAAACAAATATCGGCTTTAATTTTTGACACAACCTGAATTACGTCCATCCCAATTGTTACCATTGCGTTTTTCTGCATTTTTCCACCTATGAATATTAAATCGATATTTGGATGCTGGGATAATTGCATTGCGATTGGCAAACTGTAGGTATAAATTGTCGCTTTTAAATCTGATGGAATTAATTTTGCAAAAACCAGATTAGTGCTTCCGCCACTCATTATAATAACCTGTCCGTCATGCAATAAAGACAATGCTTTGGTGACTATTTTTTTCTTTTCTTCTTCAGCAGATATATTAATATTAAAAACGTCGACCGATTTTTCTTTTACCTGTATAGCTCCGCCATAAACCTTCTCCAGTAGCTTCTTGCTATCGAGTTCGTTCAAATCTCTCCTAATCGTATCTTCTGATAAATCCAGAGCCAAAGCTAAATCTATTGTGACAACTTTCTGTTCTTCAATAAGCTTAGTCATTATGTATTTATGTCTTTCGGCTTTCAGCATTTTTTTAAAAAGTTAAAATTCAGGACAAATATATCAAATATTTCAATTGATAAGAGAGGATCTGTAGGAAACTGCAATAGTTTGCGTATTTATATTTAATATTCTAAATAAGAAAGATTTTACATTTAAAACGTGCGTTATTTTGCGTTATTTTAGTTAAATTTTGAAAAAAAATACAAAATACCGCATTTATATGCAATAAATAAATATATTTGCTCAACAACCATTAAAAAAACCAAATAATCATGAAAAAATTATTCCTTATTTCATTGTTGGTTTTGTTCATTCAGGCAACATTTGGGCAAACAAAAACAATTACCGGAACAGTCAAAAACAAAGCAGACGGGTTTCCTATACCTGGAGTTAGTGTCCTTATTCAGGGAACTTCAAATGGCACAACGACTGATTTTGACGGAAACTTCAGCATCAGCATCGCTCCGGGGCGAAATCTTACTTTTAGTTACATGGGTTTTGAAACTCAGGTAATAAAAATTGAGGGACAACAAAAACTTACTGTTAATCTTGCAGAAAGCACTTCAAAACTAGACGAAGTGGTAATCGTTGGATTCTCTTCTCAGAAAAAAACAAACTTAACCGGCGCTGTTGCCTCAATCGATGTAGCTAAAACCATTGGCAGCCGACCTTTAACTGATATTAGTAGAGCTTTACAGGGTACAACACCGGGTGTAAATGTTAGTTTTAACTCAGGAAACATTAACCGTGCCGCTACTATCAACATACGTGGAGCCGGAACTGTAAATACTCCCAACGGGGCCTCAGACGGTCCGCTGATACTGGTTGACGGAGTTCCGACAGATTTATCGCTTATTAATCCAAACGATATTGCAACGATGTCTGTGCTTAAAGATGCTGCTTCTGCTTCTATTTATGGAGCTCGTGCCGCTTTTGGTGTTGTTCTTATTACTACTAAAGGAGGAAAAACAGGAGAAGGAAAAGTACGATTCTCTTATAGCGCCAACACCGCTTTTACTAACCCTATTTCTACTTTAAAATTCCTGGATCCAACAGTAGAAATTCCGGGACTAATTGCTGCAGGAACCCGTACTGATGGTGCTGTACCGGAGATTTTTGGTGCTAATTACAACACTTTATTAGCCGGAATTAAAAACTGGAAAGAAAAATATGCCAATAACCGCACCAGCAATGAAATGGTTTATGGTGAAGACTGGGAGATTAAAAATGGTACACCTTATTTCTACAGAGTTTGGGATGCTAATAAAGAACTGTATGCCAGTAATGCGCTGCAGACTACGCACAATCTTTCGGCTCAGGGTAATCTTGGAGAAAAAAGTTCATTCTTTGCTTCGTTTGCCCTTACAAATCAGGATGGTATGCTGAGAGTAAATCAGGAACAAAGAAAAAGATCGAATGTTAACTTAGGTTTTACCACAAAATTAGCCGATTGGCTTACGGGTGATTTCAAAGTAATGACCATTAATAGTTCATACGACCAGCCTTTTAATTATTATGGAGGTTCGGGTACGGATGATACCAGTTATGGAGGTTATTTTGGATATGCACTTCGTTGGGGGCAATATTTCCCGAATTTCGGAACTTACAAAGGATATAATTTCCGTACTGCGGGAGGATATTTAGCAAATGCATCCCGAAATGAAAACATTAAACGTAATAACAGGCTTAGTGCTAAATTTACAGCCGATATTACGAAAGATTTAAATATTATAGCTGAAGTAAGTAATGTAACTGAATCTTATAACAGAAAACAAAATGGTGGTAAATTCCTGGCTTGGGACAGCTGGTCTGCTATGCCGTATGATGCCACAACAATTCAAACTGCTACGCCTGCAACGCTTGAAGCCGGAAATGATTATGTAGCACAATCTAAATCAGAATCGACTACGAATGTTGTGAATATTTATGGTAACTATAAAAAGCAGTTTAACAAGCATAATTTCAAATTCTTAGGAGGTTTCAACTCAGAATGGCAAAATTTCTCCCGTAATTATGCGAGAAGAAATACACTTTTAGACAAATCAAAACCAGAATTTAATTTGGCTGTGGGAGAACAATTTGTTTCGGGTTCTGCTAATAAAGATTTGAATCCGGCAGAAACTACCTATTCCATTGCAGGTTTGTTTGGACGTGTTAATTATGATTATAACGGAATTTATTTATTAGAATTAAATGCACGTTATGATGGTTCATCAAAATTCCCTACAACAAAACAATGGGGATTCTTCCCTTCTGCTTCTGTAGGATACAAAATTGTAAATGAAAAATTTATGGAAGGCACACGTTCCTGGTTAAACGATCTTAAATTACGTGCTTCTATGGGATCAATTGGAAATCAGAACGTAGGAAATAATGCTTTCTTATCTATATTAAACTCAACCAATCCTTCATGGGTAAATAGTGGCTCTACATTGCCTCCATCTATGTCTTTACCTACCAACGTAGACCCTTCATTGACATGGGAAAAAGTATATACTAAAGATGTTGGTATTGATGTTAAAATATTTGATATGCTTGGTGCTTCGTTCGACTGGTACCAGCGTGACACAAAAGGAATGCTTGCTCCCGGTATAACACTTCCGGGGTCATTTGGACAAAATGCTGCGCAAACCAACTCAGGAAATATGAGAACAAGAGGATGGGAACTTTCTCTAAATTTTAATAAACAGTTAAGTGAAAAAGCATCAGTATTTGTGGATGTGGCTTTATCTGATTATAAATCTGTAATTACAAAATGGAACAATACTTCCAAACTATTAGCTTTAGTTACTCCTACTACCTATCCTTATTATGATGGGTATGAAATTGGTCAGATTTGGGGCTTAACCAGTGACAGACTTCTTCAGGCTGATGATGTCATTACGAATAATGGTAAAACAGTTAATGGTGTTGACTATTCTAAAACAATGGGTGGTAACTTTAAATACGGTGCCGGAGATGTACATTATGTAGATATTAATGGAGACGGAGCTATTACTCGTGGTGCAGGAACAGCTGACGATCATGGAGATTTGAAAAAGATTGGTAATTCGACTCCCCGCTACAAATACGGGGTAACATTAGGTGGAAAATATCATGGATTTGATGTTTCGGCTTTCTTTCAGGGGGTTGCTAAACGTGATTACTGGGCTGCCTCTGATGCTGTTTTACCTTTCTATCGTGCACCTCAGCAAATGTATGAGAACCAAGCAGATTACTGGACACCAGAAAATACAGGTGCTTACTGGCCAAACCCATATTATGGTAACGAAGCCAATACTTTTGGTTCTGGTACTTCAGGGCAAAACAACTTTGTTACCTCGACAAGATATTTGCTAAACATGGCTTATTTACGTTTAAAGAATGCTACAATTGGATATTCTTTACCAAGAGACATTATTAAAAAAGCCGGATTAGAAAAAGTAAGACTATATGCTTCTGGCGAAAACTTATTGACCTGGGCAGATAAACGCCTTCCTGTAGACCCTGAAATCGACGAAACTGAAGTTTTCTGGGGAAGAGCTTATCCTTATACCAAAACATGGTCTTTTGGTGTTGAGCTGTCTTTCTAATACTAACAATTCAAAACTTTTAAAATGAAAAATTCAAATATAAAATCTAAATTTCTGCTGATGTTTGCAGCTACTATAGTAGCAATGAGTGCCGTTAGTTGTTCAGACTACTTAACAGATGATCCGGCTGATAAATTTACAAACGACAACTTTTGGCAAACAGAAGATAATGTAAAAACTTTTTCATGGATTAACTATGATACTTTTTACGGGTACGGAAATGGTACTACCATTGGGCTTTCTTTTTTCTACTATCATGGCAGCGATTACAGAGTAGATGATAACTTATCGGCTTTTACTTTTTATCAGATGCCAATTACAGCAGCTACTACAAACGTTTATTCATGGAATGAATATTATACGCTTATTCGTCGTTGTAATCTGATGCTTGAAAAAGTACCAACCGTTAGCATGTCACAAGAAAAAAAGAACCATTATATTGGTGTTGCTAAATTTTTCAGAGCTTATACTTACTTTCGTTTAGTTCAAAAATTTGGAGACGTACCTTATACAGATAAATATTTAGCTCAAAGTGATCCCGCAGTTTATGCTCCGGCAATGCCAAGAGCTCAAGTTATGGATAAAGTAATTGCAGATTTAGAAGAAGCTGCAAATCTGATGCTTGTTGCCGATGATAAAAATGTTACTGTAAACAAATACACAGCTTATGCAGCTTTAAGTAATGCCTGTATCTACGAAGGAACTTACAGAAAATATCATTTAGGTCAGGACGGAAGTACCTTTTTAAACAAAGCCAAAACAGCTTCGTTAGCTATAATGAACAACCCGGCTTATAAACTAAATACAGAATGGAAATCACTTTATAATTCTGTTGAATTGCTTGGTAATTCTGAGGTGATATTGGCAAAACGTTATTTAACAAACGTATTAATGCATTCTCTTCAAAACTATACCAATACATCAACAATACAATACGGCTTAACAAAATGGGCTGCTGACAGTTATGTAACCAAAAATGGTTTACCAATACAACAGGCAGGAAACAGCCAATATACAGGTGATGATAACATTACCAAAACTTTTGCTAACAGAGATCCGCGTTTTGGACAAACTGTAAATACAACAAATTACGGTTACAAAGGAAAACCATTTGGTACAGCTGCATTAGTTTCAATGTCAGGTTATGTTTTTGAATTGTACAACAATCCCGCAACAACAGGTCCTGATGTAACAACAGGTGGACGTAACTATACGGATGCTCCTTTATTTACTTTAAGTGAAGTATATTTAAACTATGCCGAAGCTTGTGCTGAATTAGGCAATGCGACCAATAACGATCTTGATATTTCAATCAATAAAGTACGTGCTCGTGCCGGAATTGCACCTTTAACTACTGACGGAACTACTGCTTCTGCAGGCGGTGTGCTAATTAACGACCCGAGAAGAACTTCATCTTTAGAACAAATTTCGGGTGTTGTAAGTCCTTTAATCTGGGAGGTTCGTCGTGAGCGTCAGATTGAATTTATGAGCTGGACGACTTTAAGACAAGCAGATATTTACCGTTGGAAAAAAGGAGATTACTTAGATACCAGTAAAAATCCGGATGTAAATCTTGGTGCCAGAATTGGAACTCCTGTTGGAACTCAAACTCAGGTAGATGCTAACGGATATGTGAAAATTTATCCGGCAAGTACCCGAAACTTTGAGCCTAAACATTATTTAATGAATATCCCAACAAACGATATTGATTTATACAAAGCTCAGGGTGTAGAATTAAAACAAAACCCAGGCTGGTAACCTTAAAAATCCAATTGCCCTAAACAATAAAACTACCTCCGGAGATCAGGATTCGGAGGTAGTATTTTAAAATCTTTTTTACTTACTTCAAAAAGATAGCTACCAAAACTGACGAAATAAAACCTTCATCTGAAAAACTCAGATAACTTTTCTATACTACCACATCAGCAATCAAAAAAATCAGATAATCAAATAATAACGTAACTTTATTTAGTCAATTTTGGCCTTCAAACTCTTAACTGTAAATTAAAATGATAAAATTTATTACAAAAAGTGTTCTTATTATACTCTCTTTATTTTACGCGCCATCCTATTCTACCCCTATTAAAGCCGCTATAAAAAGTAACACTAGACCAATTAATGCTTCTGTTATTAAAACCGGAGCCGATAATTACGAAAAATATTTACCGCTTTTAAAAGATAAAAAAGTAGGGATTGTTACCAATCAAACCGGAATTTTATCTAACAAAACACATGTGGTTGATTTTTTGCTGGAGAAAAAAATTGCGGTGCAAACCATTTTTGCTCCTGAACACGGATTTAGAGGAACTGCCGATGCAGGAGAACATGTTACTGACGGAAAAGATCCTAAAACCGGCTTACCTATAATCTCTCTTTACGGAGACAATAAAAAGCCCAAAACATCACTATTAGCTGGAATCGATGTTATGATTTTTGATTTGCAGGATGTTGGTGCACGATTCTATACGTATATTTCTTCTTTACATTATGTGATGGAAGCCTGTGCTGAAAACAATGTTCCGCTGATTATTTTTGATCGTCCAAATCCTAATGGCCGTATTGTAGACGGACCACTTTTAGAAAAAGAGTTTACCAGTTTTGTAGGCATGCACCCTATTCCGCTGCTTCACGGAATGACAATTGGAGAATATGCACAAATGATCAATGGTGAAAAATGGCTAAAAGATGGCGTTCAGTGCAAACTAACCGTTATTCGTTGCCTGGATTATAATCGAAAAATGGATTATAGCTTATTGGTAAAACCATCTCCAAATTTACCCAACGACCAAGCCATTAATCTGTATGCCAGTTTATGTCTTTTTGAAGGAACCAATGTGAGTATGGGGCGCGGGACAGAGAAACAATTCCAGATTTATGGGTCGCCTTATCTGACAAAAACAAATTTCAGCTTTACGCCAAAACCTAATTTTGGAGCCAAAGATCCACTTTATAACGGAAAAGAATGCTTTGGTGAAGATCTTTCAGCTTATCCAAAACTCAACCAATTAGAGTTAAAATGGCTCATTAAAGCGTATCAAAATACCAGCGATAAAACAAAATTCTTCAATGCGTTTTTTACCAAACTTGCAGGAACAAAAAAATTGCAGCAGCAAATTGAAAATGGCGTTTCTGAAGATCAAATCAGAAAAAGCTGGCAGAAGGATTTAGAAACCTTTAAAAAAATGAGAACGAAATATTTACTGTATTAAAAAATTAAAGCTGTACAAAAGAAATTAAATATAAAAAAATCAAAAAATGTCAAAAGTAAATCCAGATACAGAACGTGAATCCCTTTATTCTAACTTAGATAAAATGAGCACAAATGAGTTACTGTCCAGTATAAATAATGAGGATAAAAAAGTAGCTGACATCATAGAAAAACAAATTCCGAATATTGAAAAATTAGTTGATAAAATCGTCTCTCAAATGAAACTTGGCGGAAGACTGTTTTATATTGGAGCCGGAACATCAGGAAGAATCGGGATTCTTGATGCCTCTGAGTGCCCTCCTACTTTTGGGGTTCCGGACAACTGGATTATTGGCATCATAGCCGGCGGAGATTCTGCCATTAGAAAAGCAGTAGAAAATGCCGAAGACGATATTGATCAGGCCTGGAGAGATTTATCAGCTTACGAAATTTCGAGCTTAGATGTTGTAATCGGAATTGCTGCTTCCGGAAACACTCCGTATGTAATTGGCGGATTGAAAAAAGCAAGAGAAAACAACATCACTACCGGAAGTATTTCCTGCAATAGTGCCAGCCTGATTTCAAAACAGGCCGATTATCCAATTGAGTTAATTGTGGGCCCTGAATTTCTTACCGGAAGTACCCGAATGAAAGCCGGAACTTCTCAAAAATTAGTATTAAACATGATCTCAACCTCTGTTATGATTAAATTGGGGCGAATCTATGGCAACAAAATGATCGACATGCAGTTGTCTAATAAAAAATTAGTACAAAGAGGTGTTGAAATGATTGTAGAAGAACTTCAGATTGAGGAAAAACTAGCCTCAGAATTGCTAAAAAAACACAAAAGCGTAAGAGCAGTTTTGCTGGCAGAAAATAAAAATCTGGAAATCTAATTACCAAACTATTCAAATCTTTTATAGATTTATATCGATTTGATAGAATTCATATTTTTTAATTTAACACATAGAAATATAGATTTTTATGTCCTGAAATATATTTCTTTCACATAGTGAACTTTGTATTTAAAAAAGTGAAATGCCTTTTTTTAAGTCTTACAAAACTATGTCTCTATGTGTTTAAATTAATTACAACCTAATAAGGTTACATTTAACAACCAAACCATAAAGCTATAAAATGACACCAAGTACAATACTTCTTCTTATTATCGTTTATTTCGGAACCTTGTTTTATATCTCACACCGAGTGAGCCGGAAAGACGACGGAAATGATGCTTTTTTTACAGCCAATAAAAATTCCAAATGGTATTTAGTAGCTTTTGGAATGATAGGAACGGCGCTTTCCGGAGTAACTTTTATATCCGTTCCGGGAGAAGTAGGTGCCGCAAGTGGTGAACAATTCAAATACTTTCAGTTTGTACTGGGTAACGCCTTGGGTTTTCTGGTCATTACCAAATTATTATTGCCGCTGTATTACCGTATGAATCTGACTTCTATTTACGGTTATATCGAACAAAGAATGGGTTTTTACAGTTACAAAACTGCCGCTTCTATTTTCCTGATCAGCAGAACTGTAAGCTCGGCTTTCAGACTTTATCTGGTGGTAATTGTACTACAGCGTTTTGTATTTGATTTTTATCATATTCCGTTTGCTTTTACCGTATTGATTTCGCTGATTCTTATTTTTTCTTATACGTACAGAGGCGGGTTAAAAACCATCATTATAACAGATACTTTACAAACATTTTTCCTTGTAACCTCTGTCTTTCTTACCATTTATTTTATCTGCGATCGTATGGATTTAAGTGCTGTTGGTGCTTTTGAAGAAGTAAAGAACAGCAACTATTCTAAGATATTTTTCTTTGATGATTTTCTCGGAAGCAAATTCCACTTCGTAAAACAAATAATAGGCGGAATGTTTGTAACCATTGCCATGACAGGATTAGATCAGGATTTAATGCAAAAAAACCTGAGCTGTAAAAACATCGGCGAAGCACAAAAAAATATGTTCACTTTTACAGGAATCTTCGTTGTCATCAATATTTTCTTTTTAAGTGTTGGGGCATTGCTTTACCTGTATGCCAACAAAAACGGAATTGCAATTCCATCCGATTTAATTACCGGTAAACCCAGAACTGATTTGCTTTTTCCTGAAATTGCCCTGAATCATTTAGCCGTAATTCCTGCCATTGTATTTTTACTGGGAATTATCGCTGCCACTTTTGCCACTACAGACTCTGCTTTAACTGCCTTAACAACCTCTTTTTGTGTTGACTTTTTAGGTATGGATAAAGCAGAAAACAGCAGAAAAAACACTGTGAGAACAAGACATTTAGTACACATTAGTTTTTCTGTATTGATTTTCTTTGTGATCATTATTTTCAATACAATCAATGACAGTTCTGTTGTTGGAATGATCTTTAAAGTAGCATCTTATACTTATGGCCCATTATTAGGATTATATGCTTTTGGACTGTTCCAGAAATCAAGACATGTACATGATAAATTCGTTCCGGTAATATGTTTATTGTCTCCGTTCATAACCTATTTAATCAATGAAAATTCGAAAGTATTATTTTCAGGTTATGTTTTCGATAACGAGCTAATCGTGCTTAACGGATTAATAACCTATTTAGGATTATACCTGACTAGTTCACGCAGCAACAAACGAATATCTTTTTAAACCAGTTAAAAAGCATAAAAATAATTCGCTATAAATCAAATAATATTAGAGTACATTTTTTTTAACACATAGAAACACAGGCTAAAATTAAATCCGAAAGAGAGTCTGAAAAAATCCTGTTTTTTTAACATAGCATACTTTGTGGTTTTAAAATAAGTGAAACCTCATTTTGATCGCACAAAATCTATGTTTCTATGTCTTTAAATGAATTATGCTGAAAGATATATAACGAGCACAAATTTATTTCCTCCAAAAATTATACTATGAAAAATTACTTCATAAAAATCAGCCTATACGCCGCGCTTCTATTTTTAATAACCAATTGTGTTTCTAAAAAAAACACTGTTACTAATACCAAAAAGGATCCGTTTATAAAAGATACAGTTGTTTACGTTCCTAAAAACAAATCAGAGAAAAAAACCTTTTTCAAAGATTCTGACAGAGAAACGGCCTGGGTCGACAGCATTTACAGCAAAATGACCGTAAGAGAAAAAATAGGCCAATTGTTTATGATTTCGGCTTATTCTAACAGAGATTCTATACACACAAAAGAAGTTAACACCTTAATTCAGGATTATAAAGTTGGCGGTTTAATTTTCTTTCAGGGCGCACCGGTTCGTCAGGCAAAATTAACCAACCTGTATCAGTCGAAAGCAAAAGTTCCTTTATTTATAGCAATCGACGGCGAATGGGGATTAGGAATGCGTTTAGACTCCACTTATACTTATCCCTGGAATATGACTCTGGGTGCAATACAGGATTTAAGTTTAATTGAAAATGTTGGAAGAAACATGGCCAGCGAAAACAAGCGAATCGGAATTCATTTTAATTTTGCTCCTGTTCTTGACATCAATACCAATCCTAAAAACCCTATTATTGGCAACCGCTCTTTTGGCGAAGACAAAGTTAATGTAAGCGCCAGAGCTATTGCCTTAATGAAAGGCGTTCAAAGTCAGGGTATTTTTAGTACCGGAAAACATTTTCCGGGACATGGCGATACTTCTGTCGATTCGCATAAAGCATTGCCATTGATTGATTTTTCGAAAAACCGACTTGAAATGGTCGAATTATATCCGTACAAACAAATTTTTGACGAAGGTTTAGTATCTGTAATGGTGGCTCATTTGAGTATTCCGAGCCTAGAACCACAATCAAATTACCCTTCTTCGGCATCTTATAACATTGTAACCAATCTGCTTCAAAAAGAACTAGGTTTTGACGGTTTAATTTTTACCGATGGTTTAGCCATGAAAGGCGCTACAGATTTTAAAGGTCCGGGAGATTTAGAGATAGCCGTTCTTCTTGCCGGAAATGACATTTTTCTGGGGCCTGAAAATGTGCCTCTGGCTTTTCAAAAATTAGAAACAGCTTATGCAGAGGGCGTAATTACGGAAGAACGTCTCTCACATTCTGTAAAAAAAATATTGCACTATAAATTCAAAGCAGGATTAAATAAGTACAAACCTATCAATATCACTAACATTTACAACGATCTTAATTCGCCGCAAAACGATGCTTTGCATTATAAATTATATGAAAATGCCATCACGGTCTTAAAAAATGAAAAGGAAATACTTCCTATCCAAAACTTAGATCAGAAAATTGCCTATGTAAAATTGGGAGATGATGTAAACAGTACGTTTGTAACGACATTAAAAAAATATACCGAAGTAACTGAAGTAGCCAACACCAATCTTGAAAATCTAAACAGCGAATTAAAAAACTATGATACCGTTATTATTGGCTTTCATAAAGTAAACAAGCCCTGGGACAAACAAAATTTTACTGATACAGAATTGCTTTGGCTACAGGAAATTGCCAAACACAATAAAGTCATTCTGGATGTTTTTGCCAAACCTTATTCGTTATTGCCTATTACCAATTTTGATGATATTGAAGGCTTAGTCGTTTCGTATCAAAACTCAAATATCAGTCAGGTAGTTTCAGCCGAAGTGATTTTTGGAACGGTTCAGGCAAAAGGAAAATTGCCTGTATCTATCAATGAATCTTTTAAAGTAAATGATGGTTTATCAACAGAAAAAATAAACCGTCTGGGATTTACCAGTCCCGAAAACGTAGGCATGAATTCTGCTGTTTTATCAAAGATTGATCTCATCGCCCAAAAAGCAATTGACGGAAAAATGACTCCCGGAATGCAGGTTTTGGTCGCCCGAAAAGGAAATGTAATTTTTCAGAAATCATACGGTTATCAAACTTATGAGAATCTTAGAAAAGTGACCAATTCAGATTTGTATGATGTTGCCTCAGTTTCAAAAATGATTTCGACACTGCCAAATGTGATGCAGTTGTATGATAAAAACAAAGTAAATCTGGATACCAAATTAAAAGATATGGTACCGCTTTTTACCAAAACCAATAAAGAAAACATCAGCTTCAGGGATTTATTGACACATTATGCAGGGCTTCAGGCGTGGATTCCGTTTTACAAAGCTACGCTGGACAGCAATAATCAGCCTTCTGAAAAATATTATCGCAGGGTTGCTGATAGTAAATTTTCGACAAAAGTGGCTGAAAATCTTTATATCAGAAATGACTATCACGACACGATCATGAAAATCATTGCAGATAGTCCTCTATCTCCAAAAATAGAATACAAATACAGCGATTTTACCTTTATCATCCTGAAAGAATATCTAGAGCGAAAAAACAATAAAAAGTTAGAAGAACTAAGTCAGCAAAACTTTTACAGTACTTTGGGCATGAATAATACACTATACAATCCGTTAACCCGATTTGATAAAAACAATATTGCTCCTACTGAAATTGACAATTATTTCAGACATCAGGTAATTCAGGGTTATGTGCATGATATGGCAGCTGCTATGGAAGGCGGAGTTGCTGGTCACACAGGGATTTTTTCGAATGCAATGGATGTAGCCAAAATGATGCAGCTGTTTTTGCAAAAAGGAAATTACGGTAACAAATCCTATTTTTCTGAGCAAACATTTGATGCTTTTAATACCTGTTATTACAAAGACAAAGGCGTTCAGAGAGGCTTAGGCTTTGATAAAAGAGTTGGCAAAGACGGCCCAACCTGCGGCTGTGTTTCTGAATCCAGTTTTGGTCATACCGGATTTACAGGAAACATAGCCTGGGTTGATCCCGAAACAGAAATTGTTTATGTATTTTTATCCAATAGAACGTATCCTGAAGTGGTGAACGACGAGAATAAACTATCGAAAGGAAAAATTCGGGAAGATATTCAGAAAATCATTCAGGAAGCCATTATAAAATAAAGAATATATGTTGGGTAAAATCTATCCTCTTTTATTTAACACATAAAACATAGATTTTATTTTTTATGTGCAGAATATAAATAAGATAATACATCATCCTCACGTAACTATTTGAATTTATGCCAAGTAAAATGACTTTTCCTAATTGCTAAAAGCTATATTTCTATGTCTTTACTATAATTACTCCTAATCAATTAAATACTATTTTTATTTACTAAAAACAAAATCATGAATGCAAATCTGGAATCACTGTATAAAATTGCCCAAAAACCATCCCGAACTATTATTGGATTAATGTCCGGTACTTCTTTAGATGGGCTGGATGTGGCTTTATGCGAAATCTCAGGTTCAGGAGAAAATACAGCAGTTCAATTAGTGCAATTTGATACGGTTGACTATTCTGAAGAGATAAAATCAGAAATTCGATCCGTATTTGCAAAGCAGACTATTGATTTTCAGAAACTGGTTTTACTAAACGAATGGATCGGGGTTCTTCATGCCAATATCATTCTGGATTGCCTGAACCGTTGGAAAATTCCAACGAATAAAGTCGATTTAGTGGCTTCGCACGGACAAACCGTTTTTCATGCCCCAAAGATTCTGCACCAACAGGAGAAATTTCCAAATGCTACTTTGCAAATTGGCGACGGCGATCATATTGCTGTAAAAACCGGAATCATAACCGTTTCTGATTTCAGACAAAAACACCTTGCCGCAGGTGGCGAAGGGGCGCCGCTGGCCGTTTACGGAGATTATTTTATCTTTAGTAAAAAAGGCGAAAACCGTATTATGCTCAATATGGGCGGTATTGCTAATTTTACCTATTTACCTTCAAACCATAATCCCGAGGAAGTTTTTGTTACTGATACCGGAACAGGAAATACCCTGATTGATGCTTTTACCCGACTTTCGTTTCCTGATAAAGCCTATGATAAAGATGCCGAAATCGCCAAACGAGGTACAGTAAATATTGCTCTTTTGAAAGCTTTAAAAGCAGATGATTTTTTTCAAAAACCTTTTCCAAAAACGACTGGCCCGGAACTTTTCAGCATTGAATATGTTCGACAAGCACAAACCAAAAGCAACACAGAAAATATTGCTATTGAAGACTTAATCGCAACCTTAACCCGATTTAGTGCCGAAACCATAGCCGAAGCCATTCATACTACCATAAATAATACAGCATATCTTGCTGAAGACTTTACCATTTATATGTCAGGCGGAGGCGCTCACAATCCATTATTGGTGGGCTGGCTAAAAAAATTACTCCCTTGTACTTTTGCCAATACTGGTTCTTTAGGAATCTCCGGAGATGCAAAAGAAGCTATACTTTTTGCCATTTTAGCCAATGAAACGGTTTCTGGCGGCAGCTCGGATTTTGGACCGCGCAAAAGAATCCCATCTGTATCGATGGGTAAAATTTCTTTCCCCAGTTAATGCTCATTAAAACTTTCTCTTTTAAATAATTAATGAAATCAAAAAAAAACAAACCAATGACAAAAGAACGTTTAACCTCGCTCGATGTATTTAGAGGGTTTACTATTTTATTAATGACCATAGTCAACAATCCCGGCAGTTGGGCTTCTATATATCCTCCGTTAGAGCATGCCGAATGGCACGGCTGTACGCCTACTGATTTAGTCTTTCCTTTTTTTGTTTTTATAATGGGAACAGCAATACCTTTTGCAATGCCTGTCAAACATTTTGATTCTGCCGTTTTTAATAAAATTCTGGTTCGTTCTTTACGAATTTTCTGTTTAGGTTTATCGCTTAACTATTTTAGCCGAATCGAATTGTTTGGTTTAGAAGGAATATCGTTATTACTGTTGAGGCTAATGATCACTTTTGCCGTTGCGTATGCCCTTCTGGGCAACTTTACTTTAAAAGTTAAAACCTATCTTGTTTTCGGTATTTTTGCGCTGTTGCTATTTCTCGCCTACAGCAAATTAGAAGCTTTTGAAGATGTCAGAATCCCTGGTGTTTTGCAACGAATTGGTATTGTATATTTCTTTGCTTCCCTTTTATATTTAAAGACCAATTTAAAAACACAGCTTTTAGTCGTGGCTGCTCTTTTAGTAGGTTATTGGCTCATCATGGCTTTTATTCCGGTACCGGGATTTGGCCCAGCCAATTTTGAAAAAGGAACAAATCTCGCTGCCTGGTTAGACAATTCGGTTTTAAACGGGCATTTATGGAGTGTTTCTAAAACCTGGGATCCCGAAGGAATTTTGAGTACTTTACCGGCAATAGGTACCGGAATCATCGGAATGTATATTGGTCAGTTGCTCAATCTATCCATCACAAAAAATGAAATTATAAAAAAACTAGCAATCTCAGGAATTGTTTTATTGATTTTGGGTTTAATCTGGGATACTTTTTTCCCCATCAACAAATCGCTCTGGACTAGTTCTTATGTTTTATATACAGCCGGAATCGCAACAATGTGCCTGACTTTGTTATATTATATCATTGATGTTGCCCGATATAAAAAATGGACTAAACTCTTTTTAATCTGGGGAGTAAACCCTATGATAGTATTTTATTTTTCAGGAATAATTCCGAGAGTGATGAGTTCGATTAAAGTTCAGAGTCCGGAAATTGGCGGAGAAGAAATAAGTCTTCAAACTTTAATTTACAAATTTGGAATTGCGCCTTGTTTTGAAAATCCATTGAATTCGTCATTGGCTTATGCGCTGTCTTATGCTGTTTTCTGGTCGTTTATATTGTGGATTTTATACAAACGAAAATTGATTTTTAAGGTGTAATGCTATTGTATTTTTCCTTCTTTTTGGTTTAAAACAATTCAAAATTAGATTGATAGACAAAAGAGGCGATTTCGTTAATTGCCTCTTTTAATTTTTAAGCTTTAAAAACAGTTAAGAAATGAAATTGAAATTGTTATCATTTGGATTTATAGGCATTGCATTTCTTTTTTCCTGTTCCTTCAAAAATAAAAAAGACAAAGATTCGATTGCGCTTACTGCCAATAAAATTGAAGTACGTTCTGATTTTAAAAAGTATTTTGACAACTGCAATGTGGAAGGTTCAGTTGCCATTTATGACAATCAAAATCTAAAGTGGATTTTATCTGACACCATTAGTGTCAAAAAAGAAACATTACCAGCATCTACCTTTAAAATCATTAATTTGCTTATTGCCTTAGAAACCAAAACAATTTCTAACGAAAATGAAATTGTGAAATGGCCCGGAAGTACAGATACCATAAAATATGATTACCGCCCCGGTATTTATCATGATATAAGCGTAAAAGAAGCTTTTGAAGTTTCGGCTGGCTGGGCATTTATAGAACTGGCAAAGAAAATTGGCAAGGAGAATTACAAAAAATATTTGTCGCTTTGCCATTACGGAAATCTGAATCTTTCGCAAACAGATCCCGACTTTTGGAATTTTGGCGCTTTTGGAATTTCTCCGGTCAATCAGGTTGAATTTCTTAAAAATTTGTATGAAGAAAAACTTCCTTTTTCTAAACGAAATATCGAAATCGTAAAAAGGGTAATGATTAGCGAAAAAAATGAAAATTATACCATTCACTCAAAAACAGGCTGGACACGAGAAAATGAAATCAACACGGGCTGGTGGATTGGCTATCTTGTAAATAAAGGAGGAGTATATTTTTTTGCCACACGTCTTTTGCAAGACCGAAAAATTAATAGAGCTGATTTTGGGAATTGCAGAAAAGATATTACAAAATCTATTTTCAAGGATTTAGATATTATAAAATAAAAAGCATAAATGAGATTTTAGATCAACAAAAAAAAGGAAGACATTTAAAAAACATCTTCCCTTTTGTATAACGAACCTTTATAATTTAAAAACTCACAAATTTTACTCCTGCACTAAACCATCTTGCCGGCAACGGAAATGCTCCAACCTCAAAATAAGTAGTATTAAAAATATTTTGGGCATCTATAAAAAATGTAAATTTCTTAACAGACTGGCTTACTCTCAAGTCATTAATCCAGTAAGAAGCTCCGGTAACCCTTTCGTTAAAACGGGTAGCCAGCAAAATTGAGAAATCTTTATTATGAAAATCAATCGTATTGGTTATTTGATGTTTTAAAGAAGATATCAAATATTTAGAAAAAGGTTCCTGACGTGTATCTTTAAATCTGGAATCTAAATAGGAATACCCCAGATTAAAGTTCAGCTTAGACGTGGCAGACAAATCGATTTTGTATGTACCACGCATGTTGATTCCGTTTGTAATTAAATCTCCATAATTTTGACTTTGCCATGGTACAGTGGTCACCATACGTGTCCAGTCGATATAATTGCTGATTTCTCTGTAAAAATAATTCACATTCAGATTTAAAGATTTTCGGTTGAATTTAAATCCAATTTCGCTTTGTAGAGCATTTTCAGAAACCAGATCTGGATTTCCGATATTCCCGGGACGCTGGTTTAAATACAAATCTGTAAAAGAAGGAATTCTTTGGCTGGTACCAATATTTCCAATAATTTTAAATTCGTTTGTAAGCTCATAACTGGCATCAATACCCGGATAAATCTGCCATTTGTAATCGGAATTGTAGTTAAGGTAAGTCCCTAAATTTACATTTAGCTTTTCGAAGAAACTCGTTCTGTATTCTGCATAAAGTCCCACATTTTCGCGATCATGATCGCCAATATTTGAGGAATGAATATCCTCGTTTCTAAATTCGGCTCCAAAACCTATTTCACCATTTTTTGTTTTAATTGAGGAGTTAAGTTCTGCCGCAATCGAATTGTTATAATGCTGACTTCTTCCAGCACTTAAATTACTGTTGCCATAATAACGATAATCATCATAATTGTATCTGTAACTCACTCTTGGCATTATTTTCCATTTGTCAGTAATGGCATGTTTAGACTGGATTGTGGCAAAGGTAGTTTGTACCACTTCAGTCGAGTTTTTGTCTCCGGGCGCTGCATAAAATCCGTTGGCTCCAAATCCGTTGTTTACATACCCAAACGTACCTGAAATTTCATTAGAATCATTCATCTGAACATTTCCCTGATACAATATTTTATTATTTTCAAATCCGGTATTATAACGATATCCATTGCTTTTATCGTGCGATGCAAATATAGAATGCTGTTGTTTCTCTTTTCCTAAAACGGCTCCCAGCTGAATACCGGTATTGTAAAATGTATCGCCTGTATCCTGAGTGTCTTTCTCGAAGTTAGAACCTGCATAAGTACTGACCAAAAATCCTGAATCGGTTGGTTTTTTGGTGATAATATTAATTGCTCCCGTTAAACTGTTAATGCCAAATATTCTGGCAGCCGGTCCGCGTAAAATTTCAATTCTTTCGATCGCTTCAACCGGAAGCGGTAAATTCAGCATATTGTGAGCGGTTTGCGAGTCGATAATTTTTGCTCCGTTTAGCAGTACAACGGTTTGTTCAAAACTTCCGCCATCAATACTAATATCAGCTTGTCCGCCAAAAGGACCTCTTTGCCTGATATCTACTCCGTTTGCATATTGCAGGACTTCCTGTAGCGTTCGCCCTGGTAGTTTTTTTATTGTTTCACTATCGATGACATATACATTTCGGTTTTGTTTAGAAATTGGAGTGCTTAAGCGGTTTTCATGAATAATTACTTCATTAATTTCTATAATGGTATCTCTTTTAGTTTGAGAATACACATTGACAGCCATTAAAGTAAAGATGGCAAAATAGATTTTCTTCATTTTGGTTTAAAATTTTTGCAAAAGTAGTACCTTGCCGTACTAATCAAGTATACCAGTTTTGTAATTATGAGTAGTCCGGTTCAAATTCCTTTCAAAAGTTTTATTCAGCTTAAGCCCGAAGAAAGCACTGCCATTTACCTTCAGATCGTTTTTGAATTTATTAAAGCGATACAAACCGGATTTCTTCCGGAAGGAACAAAACTCCCGGGCACGCGTATATTATGCAAGCTTTTGTCTGTAAACAGAAATACGCTTATCAAAGCTTTTCAGGATCTGGAATCGCAGGGCTGGATTGAAACACTGCCTAACAGGGGAACCTTTATTCTTTCGCAGCATAAACAAAAAAGTAAAACGGAATTTATTACAGTAAAAAGTAAAACCTCAACAGACACCAATACAGGTTTTACCTTTAATCGTTCTGCCATTCTTGAAAATCCAACAGAAACAAGTACTCTTCCGTATCAGTTTAATGATGGTTTACCTGATTTGCGACTGATACAAAATGAAGTTTTAGCAAGGCTGTATGTTTCAAAATTAAAGAGGCAGAAAAGTTCCAAAACCTATGAACAGATTCAGATACAATCGCATTTAAATTTTAAAACTCATTTTTCTAATTATTTGAATATCACACGTGGTTTACGCATTTCAACCTCAAACCTGCTTACGACTAACAGTCATGAAATTAGTTTGTATCTCGTAACAAAAGCGCTTATTTCTCCGGGAGACAAAGTGGTAGTCGCTTCTCCTGGTTATTACATTTCTAATATGACGCTAACCAATACCGGAGCGCAGATTATTACAATACCGGTGGATCAGGACGGAATTGATACGAATCACCTTAAAGAAATTTGTAAAGAAGCTAAGATCAGAATCTTGTATCTTACGTCTAATTATCATTACCCCACGACCATTTCTTTGAGTGCTAAAAGAAGAATGGAAGTATTAGAACTGGCTTATCAATACGGATTTATTGTTTTGGAAGATGATTATGATTTTGACTTTCATTATGATAACAATCCTATTTTACCATTAGCCGCTTTTGACTCGAATCAAAAAGTGGTTTATATAGGCTCTTTTGGGAGATCTCTCCCTTCTGGATTCAGTTATGGTTTTGTGACTGCTCCGCCAGAATTTATTCAGGAGTTAGAAAAATATCAAAACATTTTAGAACCAGGAATAGATGTGATCAAAGAACAGGTTCTAACAGAATGGATTAACGAAGGCGAAGCGCATCGCTTGTCCAAAAAAAACAAAAAGATTTATAAGGAACGCAGGGATCACTTTGTTTTATTATTAAAGGAAAAGCTCAACAATAAAATTAAATTCAAGATTCCCGCACGAGGACTAGCCGTCTGGATTGAATGGCTCGATACCTTTAACTTAATAACATTACAAAAAGAGTGTGCTGCCAATGGATTGTTTCTGCCTAAAACTCTTCTCTATCAAACCAAAAACCAAACGGCAACCCGTTTAGGATTTGGTAATTTGGAAACAGAAGAAATGGAAAATGCGATTTCTATTTTGTGTAAATCAATTGAGGGAGTTATAAAATAACCTGTTTGTGATGAAGGGATTTTTTATCATTAATTGTTTTAAACAAATATATCTTTGATTCCCAGACTTTGTCTTTCCATATTTTATCATCTTTCGAATGGACTTGCAACAAAAAGTCGGACAAATTTTCTAAGACCTATGCTACACTTTTAATTTTATAAAATTCCAGTTCCATTTCTTTAGGCGTTTTATATCCCAAAGAAGAATGCAGACGTTTTCTA
>Ga0194135_10000014_pt1 | contig 119460 bp, 137 predicted proteins | sample LitLau_LLRF_2013_FD_134024 | JGI IMG/M metagenome (GOLD analysis project Ga0194135, IMG submission 134024) | Freshwater sediment microbial communities in response to fracking from North America - Little Laurel Run_MetaG_LLRF_2013 (version 2) | ecosystem: Environmental > Aquatic > Freshwater >...
GGTTTCAAGGAACTGATATTCAATTTCTGAATGCTGTTAAAGAAAAACATGGTTTAGATTCTAAAATCGGCAAAGAGTATTCAATGATGATTGAACTGGCTGGTTTTAGAATTCTAGGTTAATCGTAATAAACGTTCTCCTAACGTAACGGAGTTTAAAATGCAGATTTTTACTCATTTTTCTAACGATGATGTTTCAACAGTGACCATGCGACTTTCAAAACATGAATATGCATCTTTGCATAATTTTATGCATATGTCAGAAGAAGAGTCGTGCATACGTTTTCCCGGTACACGTCTTTGCTATCGTTCTATGGGTTGGTATCGTATTGAGGCACGAAATGCTCATAATACCGTGACAAAACTCAAAACTTCAGTTGCTATCATAAAACGCTGGTTCAGCGAGTATCAAAGAGCAAATCAGAATGATTGCAAACTGAATGAAATTCGCACAAAACACAACATGCAAAGTATCGCATATGTAGATAATGGTTCGATGTGCGGAAAGTATTTTGTGCAAAATCAGAATAATCAGGAAGTATTCGCACTTGATAAATTTAAACCCGCAGATCAGAAAAGTTTACAGACACTGCTGAATCATTTTAATCGTTAAAAAACGAGTTCAATCATGAAAAATTTCATAGCACAGCTTTTCGGCAAGGCGATTTTCAATAAACCCTGTTACAGTGTTGAATATCATCAATCGCACTGGATTGTTCTAGTACGTAATCCGGGTAATAAAAACTGGTCCTGTCTTCGTGATCATGCTATGAGTGTGCGCGAATACAATGAATTTGGGGAAGAAATTGGAAAACGTCCTGCAATACGCCCATTTGCTTCTTATCATGAAGCTGAAGAATGGGTCAGGAAAAATTCTTCCGATGTTGAACCTCGACTAGTGCGACGTTCTCAATCAGATGTTATTGCACTTGAACATCGACTTGGTGCACGAAAGCGTATTTCCATGAATGAGTAAAATTCTGCAATTCGCACAATCCTTAATTATATGAAGGTTATACTATGGTAATAAATGCTCGATTGATTCCTGAAAAGGGCGCAAAAATTCTTATCAATCCAGAAAAGGATCTTTTTCTTTCTTCGGATGAAAGAACCTGGATGTGTCGTATTCTGTACGATCCCACACTTAATAAATGGCTTATTGCTTCGCATTTTAATTCAGAAACAGGTCGATGGAAATCTGTCACATCACATCAAAAGATTGGCATGATCATATTTCTTAATGATGAACCTCTTCCTACAGATACACATGTACAGATCAGTTCTATCAAAAGAGGTGGTACCGCAGCATACGGAGATCTGATCTGTGAATAGAAGTCTGATTAAGGCAAATCATGTTTTTGATCTAGTGCGTGAGTATCGTGTTTCTTTGCTCAAAGAAAAAGTTTGTGTTTCTCGAAAACGTTTTCAGGTACTGTACAATGCATTGATGAAGATTTCTGCATTCTACATTGATGCATTGCCTGAATCCGATGTCATTGTGCACCTGAGGCGCGATATTCGATTGTCAACAAAAGGAACTCCCGCAACTATTGCACAAGACAGTATCACCAGTGCGGGGTATATTTCTACCGGCACAGAGCAACTGTATCATGCACAAAGTCATCTTGTGCAATCTGCGTTCAGAAAACTTGCGCCACTTGTTCATCCGGATCGCGGTGGTAGTACTGAACAGTTTCAAATGGTACTTGATGCATACAGATTGCGAGATTTGACATTTTTGCAAGAAATGTATCTGTCACTTACAAAAGATAGATTCTGGTGGAATTCGCAGGATGCAATTGTATATCTGGAACGTGAATTAAAGCGGCCCGATGTCACTCTGGAAATTATTAAAAATTCTGAGCTTTTTCAAATTTTGAAATTTCATCAAGCCGGAAAAACAGAAGAGGCAAAAGAATGTGCAAAAAACTATGCTTCTCGTAAAGTTATAGAACTTATGCTTGAATTAAATCATCTTACAAGGAATTTGTAATGGCAACTACTACACGTGCAGTAGCAGTGAAAACAGGTCCGAAAAATAGAAATGTTCGGAATGTGGTACAAGAGATTGTTCGTGCCAACGTGAAAAAACCCACTACTGTGACGTCGCGAAAAACATCAATCAAAACGCCACTTGCAACATACGAAGCACCGCCAGATTTCAAACCACATTTTCTTGAAGTGACAGTTCGCACAGAAAAAGATGGCTTGCTTGCATCTTCTATTAAAGCAACTCGTTATCAGGGACGGTACGATCCAGATGTGGCAGATAATAAAAAAGCGGATCTTGGATCATATGATATTGCTACGTTGATCGGTATTCAGGCACGACTTGCCGGATTTACATACAGATCAAATGCAGAAAAAAAATTGCCAGTTCAAATTAAGGAACGAAATCGTACTGAAAAAATTCAAGGTAAACCAAAACTTGTATATCGCACGGCACATAGATTACCACCCAATACCGTTTTCCGTATTCTTTTTCGTGTTTCCCGAAAAGCAGCAGATGGCAGTCTTTCGATAGGTATGAAACAGGTGGAACAGATTGTAAAAAGTGAAATAAATCGGCCCACACTTGGCAAAGTAAAAACTCGTGAAGAAACTGGAAGAACGAAAATTGTTCTTCTGGAAAAAACAGATCCCGTTTTTCGTATGTTTCTGCGTGCGCGGCGCATTCTTCCGGCAGCATTTAAAAATGTCATGCTTCCACCAAAGCGTATTCGTGGGAAGAAAGTAGAACAGTCTGAAGATTAAATTTTTGTAGCGCAGTAAATAGTAGTGTAGTAAATAGTAGTGTAGTAAATAGTAGATGTAGCATAGTCGTAATTTTTCATCCTTCTATACACAGGAATTAAAATGGCAATCCGTACTAATAAAAACGCACGCATTCAAGAAGAAACTCCCGTTCGTCGTGGCCGTGGCCGTCCTCCGAAAAATGCGCCCACCGCACGTCGCACACGTGAGGTAGAAGATGTTGAATACGATGAATCACCGCGTCAACGTAAGGCACAACGTGTTCAAGAAGAAACTCCCGTTCGTCGTGGCCGTGGCCGTCCTCCGAAAAATGCGCCCACCGCACGTCGCACACGTGAGGTAGAAGTTGCTGATGATGAAATCGCAGTTGAACAACATGTGTTTTTGAAAGTGCAATCCTCAGTGCGCGCAGACACTTCGAAAAAACCCACTACCGTAGCGCTTTTCGGTGAAGGTGGTGTAGTTATTCCTCGGCAGGAAGTTACTGCAATTGTTGGGCAAACTATTTATTTTAACACTGTGCAGCCGCTTGGAAAAATTCTGTCTATTCAGACACTAAACGATCGTCTTGTTTATAAGACTGAAGAATCCGGAAATGTAATTGTGATGGATCCCGATCAGTTTTTTATTACCAGTGGTGTTACTGCATCGGACAAAGAATCAGAAGAGGATGTTGCACAGTCACATCGAAAATCTGCACGACGCCAAGATCCGGAAGACGACCCGGAAGATGATACCCAAGAATATGAGGAAGAGGAAGAAGGTTCAGAAGAATATGATCCAGAATATGAAGAGGGTGATTCCGAAGATGATACTCAAGAATATGAAGACGGAGAAAATGAGGAAGGTCCAGAAGAAGACGACGATGATGGTTTTCTGGAATTCTAATAATTAATTGAAATACGGACGGGAAATTTCCCGTCCGTATTTAGGACATCTCCGATGGAAAAGAAAGAGCATCTTGCACTATACTCTACAAAATGTAAATCTTGTGCATATCTGTTTCCTGACGAAACCAGGTTCTACAAGACATGTCATTACAAACTAGGAAACAATGGCAAAGGAAACAGATTTTGTCCCGCTGCTGATTTACAGATTGTCATAGTGGGAAGAATCATGAATCTTGTAAAAATGCTTAAAGCCGCTCGCTTTAAGAGAGATGCAAAATCCGAAGCTCGTATTTTGGCATCAGTGGCCAAGGAGTCTGAATCTTTTATAGAACGATTCTATCATTATCTAGAAAATGGAGCTGGTCAATGACTTTCTATGGGGTAACGAAACCCTCATCTGTCGAATCAGAAAAAATTCTCAGACTGGTAAAGATCAAACAGTGGTACATTCCATACGATGGGGACTCCTATAAGCTGTTACGTTCAGCGGGAGTTCCCTTGGTTCGTTTTCATGAAAATTTTCTTCCTACGTTACAGCTTTTGTGCAAGAAACACAAGTTTCGTGGACAGTTGATAAATTTTCGTGAAAAAGTCCTTGAGCCTTTTCTGGATAAAGTTGGAATCACCTTTAATCGAAAACCACATTGCCGCGCTACAATAAATACAAAATCCCTAAGATTTGAAACACTAAAACCCGAAGTATTTCAGGCAATGAAAGAAAATACTATTCCCAAGCTGGAAGATGTGCTGTTAGCATTTTTTCGACGCTGGGGATACAAAAGCACTTTCAAGTATTCAGAACATCGCGGAAAAATTCTTCTCGTTGTAGATTACTGGTATGATAGTGAAAAACTTCCCATCATACCGCTAGCAGAATCGCTAGAGGAATTACCTCCGGTACGCATAAAGTTTGGCATGACTCGCATCACTTTGAAGATGGGAGAAAAATATCTGGAAACGATTATAGAAGTATCTCAGGGTGGAATATTCAAGACCCTACACACAACACGATGCCTGTATTCACAAATGTCTTCAGTTAAACCAATGATTCATGCTTTGATGGAAGTTCCCAACAGGGATCAATATAACTTTGATAATTCTGCGGATTGAATTGTGAAACGAACCCTTCTTGTTGAGAAAGATCCTGATTCCTGCTATGGCGCTACGGTATTAGGATTATCCGGATGCTACACATATGGAAACTCGATTGAAGAACTATGCATAAATGCAAAACAGGCGATTCGTTCTCATGTGGAAATTATGAGTCAGTGCGATTCTGAAATAGATAATTTGTTTTTGGAATCGGGAATCGAACATTGGAAAAACTGTTTTGATCAGACTTCTCTCATAGAAGTAGATGTGAACATTGACGATCTCAAAAATTAACATGGCTACTCAAAAACAGTATAATTCTGACAGCATTGAAACTTTACGCTTTCCTGATTCCATTCGAAGAAATCCTTCTATGTATCTCGGAAGTGTTGATGCTGACGGTGTGTGGCTTTGCGTAAGAGAATTACTAGATAATGGTCTTGATGAACATCTGGCAGGACGAAATGATTCAGTGCATTTTCATGCGGACAATGATGGATCTTTTTGGGTTCTGGATTCTGGACAGGGTGTTCCTCAAGGAGTTAAAAATTATACTACTAACATTGGTGGTAAAGAAGTAAAACATTCAATGCCCACAATGCAGGCAGTGTTCGGAGAACTTCATACCTCTGGTAAATTTCGAGATGATGCTTACGCTGTTTCAGTCGGCACACATGGCGTAGGTGCGAAGGGAACTAATGCAACGTCAGATTTTTTTGATGTTCATACATTCTACAAAAATAAATGGTATTCGATTGGTTTCAAAAAGGGCAAAATTACATCTTCTGTAAAAGAAACCAATGCACCTGTTTTGTGGAATGGTACAAAAGCATCACAGGGAACAGTTATTCACTTCAAGCCAGATGCTACTATTTTCACTGCAAAATCCTTCGCACCTAGCAGGATTGTAGAGTGGTCGGAAATCATGGCATATCTGAATCCGGGATTTCGAATCACTGTCAGTTCTTCAAAAGGAAAGAAGCAATTCTTTTCACGCAAAGGGACTACTGAATACGTCGCACAACGTATGCTCAAGCTGAAAACAGAAGGCGAGCGAACCCTGTTTGAATATCATGATTCACTTGCGGATATTGTTGTCGCTTTTACAAATCACGATGGTTTTGAAATACGTGGATTTACTAACGGGTTGAATAATAGCCAGGGTGGCAAGCACGTCGATTCCGTGGTCGGTGCTTTGTACAAAGGGTTGAGTCCTTATATTAAAACTCGCAAGGTACGAGAATCTGGCAAAGTAAAAACTGTTCCAGTATTTAAAGAAGCGGATCTTAAGGAAGGTCTTGTTGGATTGATTAATGCAAAGTTGCACAAAGCACAATTCAGTTCTCAGGATAAAGCTCGTTTGACAGATGATCGTGTCGGAAAAGATTTTGAAGAAACCGTGACTAAAGCCACACTTTCCTTTTTCAGGGAAAACAAAGCTATGGCACTTCGTATCTGCGAACGTGCTACCAAACTGAATGAGCTTAAAGGTAAGTTCACTCTAAGCAAAAAAGCTGCTGCTACACTTAATGCTGTCAAAAGAAATGGTCTTCCTGCAAAATACGCACCCTTTAATTCTGCAACTAAAACAGCAGACAGAGAACTTTTTCTTGTGGAAGGCGATTCGGCAGGTGGTTGCTTTTTGGGCAATACACAAATTCGTCTTAGTGATGGAAGCATTATTTCTTTTGAGGACTTAGAATCCAATAAAAACTTTCCAAAAATTGGTATATCTTGGGATATTGATAAATCACAATTTCTTGATACTGAGTTGAAAGACGTGCGTATTACTAAATACGCACGGCAATTGATTGAACTCACATTTGAAGATGGATCTACTGTGACTTGCACTCCGGATCATCAATTTTTAACGGAAAACAGAGGATACGTTGAAGCACAACATTTATGTAGTGACGATATCATACAGCAATACCGGCAGAAATAAGTTCTAATGTGGAAATATTGTTGTGCCGTAACAATGTCCTTATCGTAAGCAATACAAAATTTCTTATACCATTTCTTGTTCTTGCTCTTAACTGCTATTGCTCGCATCTTAGGATAGTCGTTCATAGTTTTATTTGGTTGAGGGTGACAAGACATACAACGAAATAAAATTAACAAATGAGAATCGTAAATAAACGTAGAATAGAACTACAGAACCCAGTTCCTGTATACGATCTAACGGTGGATGATTATCATAATTTTGTTTTAGCTAATGGTGCTGTTGTGCATAATAGCGCAAAAGAAGCTCGTTATCAATTTCAGGCAGTTCTTCCCCTAAAAGGAAAAGTTGCAAATGCTCTAAAAATGGAACAGTCTAAAACTCTGGAATCAGAAGAAATTATCAATATTCTGGCAGCGATTGGTTATGATATAAAAGCAGCAGATCCATATGCGCGTTTGTCAGTTGGCAAAATTATCTGTCTGGCTGATCCTGATCCTGATGGCCCATTTATCGGAAACACGTCAATTCTTATGCGTCCGCCTGGCGCTTTTGAGGGTATTTATAACAAGACTCTTACTATCGAAGAACTGGCCAACGCCAATACTGCTTTTGAAGTACCCGTGTGGTCTGGTGGCAAACAGATATGGGCATCCGCCAGTGCAAGTTTTATCAAAAATGTAGACCAGATTGTTGCTCTGGAAATTGGTAAAACCAAATTCAAGGTGGATCTCAATCACAAGTGGATGTGCCTCAATACCAATTCTCTGAAGGGTCGTGAAGTAACGCCTTTCAATGATAATCTGGTGTATGTGAAAGCGAAAGATCTGCGTGTTGGTGATCGTGTGTTTATGCCATTTAACAATAATAGCAAAAAACCTTCGGAAGTGGATTACAATACGCGATTAGGCTATGCGCCTGTTTCCAAAATGCGAATTCAGAAACTTGATGAACCTGTACCTGTCTATTGTCTCAATGTACCTCGTTATCATCATTTCATTCTTCCTTCTGGAGTAGTTTCAAGTAATTGTCACATCAACAGTCTTTTGCTGGCACTGTTCTACAAATATCTTCCAGATCTTTTCACACGAGGAATGATATATGTTTCCGCTGCACCAGAATTCTATGCAATTCATAAAGGCAATCTGGTAACAGGCGACAGACTTTCTGTGATCAGTGACAAGCTTAAAAAAATTGGAGCATCTGAAAATACACCAATAGTTCACATTAAAGGCTGGGGAGGAATCAACGCTGACTTGATGCGTATCTTTGCGATGAATCCATCATCAAGAAGACTTATTCAGATAAGAGCTATAGAAAAAGAAGATCGTGTTGAGTTTGTTAAGCTCATGAATGAAGATGTCGAATTTCGAAGAGAACTTTTTAATCTTCCAATAAATGCAGTCAAAGGATCAGTCAGCAAAGCAGGAATTATTTCTGCAAAGAATCTTTCTGAAAAGGTGAAATGAAATGGTCACTAGAAAAAAAGCAACTCTTTCAGATTTGATTCCCACAAAAGATCAGGATGTTTTATTTGAATCGCTTCGAGAGTTTGGCAAGCGTAACATGACGATATACGCGGCCGCTGTAAATCTGGACAGATCAGTTCCTGATCTTTTTGACGGACTCAAAACGGTTCAAAGGCGCGTGCTTTACGGAACGTTCAAAGAAGCATCCTCACAGTTTGAAAAAACCGCGCGTGTTGTGGGCACCGTTCTGGGTAGATACCACCCGCACGGGGATCTGTCTGTAGTAAAAGCCATTGAGACAATGGTGCACACTGCTACGCCCGTAGTGACTGGCGAAGGAAACTGGGGCAACATGATCGATGGCTGTGCGGCAATGCGTTATACCGATTTGAGATTATCCCAATTCGGAAAAACTTTCTTTGATCCTGATTACATTAACAGTCAGGTAACTTCCTTCATACCGAATTACGATGATAAAGATGTTGAGCCAGTGACTTTGCCCGCACAACTTCCTAACGTTTTGATGAATGGAAATTCTGGAATCGGTGTAGGTATAACAACTACGCTACCTTCATTCACACCCGAATCAATTCAGACTGTTTTGAAAAAAATGCTACAGGGTGAAAAACTGGAAGCTGCTGATTTTGCAAAAACTTTGAAGTACGCTCACAAGTGGGGAGGACAACTTGTTAGAACAAAAGAAAATCAGCAGGCATGGCTGAATCTGTTTCAAGGAACCGCAGCTTCTGTATTGTTTGAATCGGATATTGAAGTAGATCGAGATCATAAACAAATGGTAATTTCGGATTGGCCTCAAGGAACTGATCTTGAAAAATTTGTGAGCAAGATTCGAGCTATGCCTGAATGCCTGTCTTGTCAGAACTCCAAAGGCTCAATTACCTACACGATCAAATGCAAACCTGCTTATAACTACAATCAGTTTGACAAGTTTCTTGACAAGGTGAAACGTGCAACACGACAAAAACGTTCTTTCAAACTTAATGTTACTTTGCGGGAATCGCGCACGGTCGATGGCGTAACTACCTTTGAAACAAAATTTCTTGCAATGTCTGTTCCAGAAATTCTAGTGACATGGCTTCATCTTCGTCTTGATCTTGAACGTCGCAGCCTTGAATGTCGTATCGAAAAACAGAATGTTGCTATTGCATATTCTGAGTTACTTCTCTATGCATGCGATAAACTTGACGCAATTTTCAAAGCATTGCGATCCACCGACCCAGAAAGCACAATGATGCGTTTGCTCAAAATTACACGTGATCAGTCACAGCAGATCCTGGAATTGAAAGTGCGTCAGTTATCAAAACTGGATCAGTCTGAAATCAGACAGAAATTGAAAGATCAACAAATGCATTTGAGGCAATTGCAGGCGTGGTTGAAAAAACCGCGCAGCAAGGTAGCACTCGATATAGACAAGACACTTGAATGCATACAGCGAGATCGTGATGTAGTCACAAAACGCGAAACTCGAAAATTGCAAGTAGTATGATTCTGTTGCACAAAAACAACAGTGTTGCAATTATGCAACACTGTTGTATTTTTACAACACACAGCAACAGAAAACTGTGTTATACTGTAAGTGTGGCAACAGGTAACAGCCACCACGTAATCACAATCCTAACGTAAAGGATCATCATGAAAATTCCCTCAGATCTTTTTTGTGGACTGTTTGATTCTGATGAGTTGTGTATCTTGAAAACTCTGTATGAACGATATGCACCCAGATCACAATCTGAAATCTCTGTAGGAAGAAATCGCATCTGTATAAATCTCGGAGCTTACATCATAAAGCTACCTCGAAATGGGGCAGGATTCATAGATAACGATTGGGAAGGATCTATCAGTAACGCGCCGGGTGAAAATACTGAAACTGAAATTCAGTATCCGCACACACGCCTTTTTTACGTGAAAAAGAAAGTCCCCATTTTGTTTATGGAGACAGTGACCCCCGCACCTTTTTTGAAAAGTCCCGAGTGGGTTTATGCAATTGACTCCGGGCAAGTCGGTTATACAAAACGTGGCAGGCTTGTGGCATATGATTATGGCATTCGGTGAGAATGAATGTAGAACCAACAACAGTGTTGCGTAATTGCAACACTGTTGTAAAAATACAACACACAGCAACAGAAAACTGTGTTATACTACAGGTGTGGCAACAGGTAACCACGTAATCACAATCCTAACGTAAAAGGACGATGATCTGCACAAGTCGTTGTAAATTCTAGGACGCCCTGTGATCACGACGACTGAACAATCGTCGTGATCACATCTCTAACGTAACGGAGTCTTGAAATGGATTTAAAATATCCCGTTGTGCTAACACTCAACATAGACGGCACTTTTATTGTCACTTTTCCGGATGTGCCCGAGGCAATCACTGTCGGAAAAAATGAAGAAGACGCTTTACAGCGGGCACAAGATGCACTGATGAGCGCATATGTTTTTTGTTACAAAGAAATGAATCGTTCATTTCCTCAACCCTCTCAACCGAAGCCGGGACAACGCACTGTTACGCTATCGCTAAATCATTTTATCTGGACTTCAAAATGGCAAAGTACGATGATCTGAATATAGTTCGTAGCGAACTGTCGAATACGTATCCACTTTCTTTTCTCAGAAAAGTCACAGATATTGCAATAACAATTGCAGCAATATTTGAAAAAACGTTAATCATCTTGTGATAGATGCATATAGTATGTCATTGAATAATAATGATGGTATACTGAAAAAAGTGTCCAGTCTTACCTGAACTATATAATATTCATATGTTAGAAATTGATCTTGGTCACTATATTTTCATAAATATCAATCAGCATAGTTTGACAAACTATGTAGATCGTATAAAATTCAAATCAATTTTATCTGAATGTGTTGCTTCTGGTGAAGCTCCAGATACTATCATGTATCCAGAGCAAGATGAACTGGAAAAATGAACAGAATTATCAAAAACTGTTTAACCGCAGTATATTAACTTTTTACAATTTGAGGAATCTTATGGAAATGACTACAATGAAAGCAGCACCGAAATTCAAAGCAAGCGAGCTTGTTGTGCTGAATAAAAAAGGTCGGAAAAAATTCAAGAATGATCCGGCTTGGGGCAAAGAAAATTTGCTGAATTCCGTTTTCATTCTTATGAATGAAAGCATTCCGCTTTTTCAGAATCGCTCCAAAATTAAGGGCAATGAGCATTTTTATCTGATCAATTATAAATTGTATAGTTATATTGTTCATGAAAAATACCTTAAGCGTTTTGATACACCTGACTACTGTGTAGGTGATACCGTTCGTTTTATGTATTGTTCTGACTATCAGATGTCTGAAAAACAGAAGCTATATGTAAAAGATAATTGGTCTGATCCTTCTAGTGTAATAAAATATGAATTCAAAGTTCTGGGTTTTGAATATGATAGTGTGTTGAAATCTTCTGTAATTGTTTCATGTAATGAGATTCCCGGGACACTCAAAGGAAATGTCAAATGGTTTTTATATTCACCGCCATGTGAATATAATGCATATGAAGAAGATGAAGATGAAGATGAAGATGATATTGTAACTGTGGAAAAAATTCCTACTCGATTTAGAGATCTCGGATATCTTGTATCCTTTGTCACAGAATTTACACGCAGTCTGCCAGAACCAGACATGATTTTTCTGAAAATCTCGGATGATCTGGCGATAAGAATTGAAGATTCAATTGATGTGAAATCCAATACTTTGCGACTACAAAATTTTACTGACCCTAGATTACCTCTGTGTTATGTACATGGTTTCAAGAAAGACAAAAAAGTATTTCCAGTAAATGAATAAATTAATCCTGGTCTGATGCCACACAAGTGTTAATTTTATTTTGCTAGTAAATAACAAGTGTGAAGTTATTTTCACACCTGTTTAATTAAAACCCTTCCTATCACATAAAAGGAAATTTAAAATGGCAACGCAACAAAAACAGAATTCGGTTCAAGTGCTCAAACAAGCAGTTTCAGAAATGAGCAAACTGTCTCGTGAAAATTCGAAAAAGGATCGAATCATTGAAAAGCTGGAAGAACGTGTAACAGCTCTTCGTGAAAAACTTTCCGGCGAAAAGACGCAGCGCAATGTCACAGCAAATAAATCCGCTGCAAAGCGAGGTCGTCCGTCGCGTAATACGCAAGAAGAAACTCCGGTTCGTCGTGGACGTCCTCCGAAAAATGCACCTACTGCACGTCGCACACATGAAACAGAAGACGATGTTTCTGTGGCAAAGCGTGGTCGTCCTTCGACGAAAAAGGCACCGATCAAATCGGCAAAGTCTGGAAAAAATGCTGCAACCGATCCGGGATTTTTCATCTGATTGAAACAGCAAATATGTTTAAAAGGGAACAGCCTCGAAAAGGGATTGTTCCCTTTTGTCGTTTTGTTACGAAGTTTTTTACCAACTTAAAGGAAAGTCATGAAAAACCTGCAACGTGTAGCAGACAATAATTTTGACAGGTTTCAGGCTCGATCTGGACTCACTACAAAAAATCAGTCACAAATGACAAAACTGATTCCAATTCTTCAACTGGGTTCAAAAAATGGACCCACTGAAGAACAGGCAAAGGCAAATCTTGAAAAAAGAATTCATACTCTTAAAAGTCTTCGAACCGCTTTGATAAAAGCAAATCTGAAAGTTGCAGATCTGTATCTTGCTGACACTGATACGCAACTCACGCGACTTACTTCTGCACGAAAATCGATGCAGAAAATCGCAGAGGAAAAATTGCCCATTGGAGTTTCAAGTCACATAAAAGCATGTCTTAATGAACTTACGTGTCTACGTGAGGGCGTGTTTATGGGAACAGCTACAACAAAGAAAAGTCTGGCAATTATTGCAGGAGCAAATGCGGTAGCAAGAGTCGATGAACTTCTGAAAAACACACGTACTAAACTTCTTGCAAAAACGCAGGTTGCTGCATCTGAAGATCAATATCTTTCTGAAGTGGAAAAGGTTCTTGAAAAAACACAAAAAGAATCAAAGAATATTTCTGATCTGCACAAACGTTCTTTTGTCATAACTCGTGTTCCAGTTATCCCTATTGCGCGTGGCCCTATTAATATTCAACGATTGAATAGTTCAGGAATTAAAACAGACACAATTGGCGGCTATCCTGTTCTGCATAATCAGATGGTCATAGGAGTCAATAAGTCTTTTCTGAACCTGAAAGAATCAGAAGAATATAAATCACTTGATCCAGAACGAGTAAGAGAAGCTGCACAAAAAATTCTTGATTCAATATCAAAATCTACAAAACAGAAATTACATTTTGTGGATTCACGCCCCTACGGTGCGCAAGGTGGTGCCTGGTTTTGGGTAATGCCAGATCGTCAATTGAACATGTTTGCAAAATCTTTACCCGGAAATTCACTGAGACTGACTTCTTGGGGCTTTGCTTTCTAAAGAGAAATTACATGATAGTAAATCAGATGTTTGTGTTACCTACCGAAGACACGCTGTATTATCTTTCACAAATATTCAGCGGATGCCCTTTTGATATTGATCTGTCATTGATGCACGTTGAGGTTAATTCCTCAGTTCAGGAAATGACTCCAGATCCTCTTTTGCTTTATAAAGCAACTGCTGGAACGATGGAAGTGTTCTTTGACACTGCTACGATGGAAACATCTTTGTTGCTTCCGTTAGAGAGTCGTTCTCTTGTTGAACGTTGTGCTGAATTGAGACAGACTGCGCCTTCTGCTTTTTATTCCAATTCTACAATGGGCGAAGACTATTATTTTCCATTCATGGTTGTAAAACGTAACATGCCTCCTCGTAGTCGTCATTATAGAAGTTTCATAAATTCGCTATCAAATACACTGGCCACTACTAGCGACTACCCACTTTTGTTCGAAGGTGAATTTATCGTGACTTCAGATTTCAGCAATGTTCCTGATTACGATTATTATTCTTCTCAGGTAGGTAATCATCTTCAGGTAACTTCCAGTTCAAAACTTCATCGAGCATAGTAAATAACTAAGTGTAACTCTCTTACCATCGAAACTGGTATCATGTCATGTCATCTTATGATGTCAATCTTACTGTCAAACATACGTTACTTCCGCATTGCTGGGTTTGTGGAAAAAGATTTCTTGATTCAACTCCACCCGGAATTGCTGTAAAAGAAATTCATCACATTGTGCCTCAGCAGGCAGGTGGAACGGACGGACCAACCGTAACTCTTTGCAATGAACATCACGACAAAGCGCATAGGATTGCGCTGCGTCTTGGTGCTAAAAAACCAAAACCTTATTTTGATTTACTTACTGGCGAGCCTGACATGTGCAGGTCTCGCCTTTTATGGCTTGCTACTGTAATCAGTAATGCATTTGCGGCAGTAGCTAATGATCCCAATAAAAAAATAAATGTTGTGCTTGTTCTGACACGCAAGGAACAGTTGATCATTGATCGTTTAAAAAAAGTTTATCCATCACATAAGTCTCGTGCAGATATTTTCATGCTCGCACTAGAAAATCTGTATCGTAAAACATTTGCAAATTGAAACTTTAAATGCTATTTTTGCCACTTGCATTTTTTAATAGTTTGTGATATAATATACAAACTCATAAAGGAGAAAATTTATACGTAAATTCTGCAATGAGATTCTAGCAACACGGATGCTGTGCATACTTTTTGCTTCAGCAAAATTTCACTTTTACACAATACGAGAACCATCGTGTTAAAACGTGATACACTCGGAAAAGCAAGTGCTCGTTCATTGAATGAAGCGTTCAAATGTGGTGAATGCCTTCACTACAAAAATCATTCCCATTCTTCAAGAGAAAAAGTCTGTGCTGAAGAAGGAGTAAAACCTTTCGGCATTGCTCCAAAATGTTTTACTCCGAATGTAACAGCCTTGGCACAAAACTCAGATCAGTTTGTGCAAATTGCAACAATGTTTGAGTCATTTACTCCAAAACAGTGCCGGTTGTTGCTTGCGGTTTTGCGTGGTTCCAAAAACATGAATCGCAAAATCAAGTTTGGCACAAAACTGTATTTCAAGATTGGCAAAGACTACATTAGCAATTACGTATGTGGCTATGCTGTAGCTTACACAAGTTCCGGCGAACTCGTTTTGATGGGAAGTCCTGATGTGAAAACGCGAGGATCTTCTTTTACTGCTTATTTCAAAGGCAATGAAGGACTGCTGACACATTCTGAATGGTTACTGAAACGCAAGGAGCTGATTCAGAAAAATTTACTGTTCGACCCTGACAATCGCATTGTCAAAAAATCGTCTGTAAAGGATGATTATATTCCACCCACGATTGACAGCAATCTTCAGATTCAGGAAGGCGTGAAGAAAAAAGTACGTGTTCGTAAAGACACTTATGAATTCCAGGTTCGCTAGATAACGGGGGATATCGTGATTCAGGAACTTCTGGGAATTACACAATCACAGATGAAAACAATAGGAGGTGCAATATTTGCCTATCTGTTCCATAGACCGAACTTCACGCAAAGAGACTTGATTGCATATATCAATAACAAAGAAACTTCGACACGTATCATAGGTGTTATACGTAGAGAAGGCACTCTGTTAAAAAACTGCAAATTATACGCATGGGCAGCATTCAAGCATCGATTCTATGATGATGTCAAACCTCAATATAAAAACTATGGACTTGATAGAAGTGACGCCCTGTTTCTGTCAAAACTGAATCTTGGTCACCTTGACAAACAGTTTCCTAGTTTTTCTCTTGTCGATTTCGATAGTCTTGTTGAACAGATAGTGTATGGTCCCAAAATGAAAGCGTACATCGGGCGTTATATCAGCAAAGTCATGACGTTTCTGATTCGCAGTTACGGAGTAAAGCGAGAAGACCTGCAAGCGGAAATGCAGATAGCCGCAGTTCGCGCGCTGTACATTCATTATCCACGTTTTGAAACACTTTTGCATTTTGAAAATGTGGCCAAAACTACAATTCATAACACTGGTCAAACATTGATTATGTATCACACTTCCCCTTCAAGACAACGGCTTGAATGGAATTCTGTAAAAGGAGATTTTGAACAGCTTCAGGTAGCTATGCAACATGCGGTAGAAATTAGTGCAGCAGATCCTTATCTGTATCATGTGAAAGACTCGATTCAGTCTCTTGTGAAACTGTCTACCCGTATGAGTCCTGAAGTACAAAGATTTTTATTATGCTGTGCAGGCCAACATGACAAAGAGTTTTCAGAATTTCTGGGTACTGATAATAGCATATTGGTCGATGAAGTTGCATGGTCACGATACATGTCAAAAACTAGAAAGTTTTTTAATGTATCTGAAGAGCAGGTGAATCTGCTATTTGAAAAACTTCGCCAAAAACTTTCTTGAGAAAAGACATATGAATTCAAAATAGAAATGTAAAACTCACTATCGAAACATGAATCCGAATTGATGAAAAACTTAAAAATGATCACTGAAAAACAAATGAATTCTATCAAGGAGCAATCAATTATGAATGAAGAAAATTCGCCGCGTCCATTCGTTTGCGAAGTTGATGGAACTACAATCACTGGAACCGCAGTAATACTACAACATGCATTTAAGGATTACGGAGTTGATGTTGTCATTGAAAATCAGAAATACTATTTCGTAATCACACAGACCTGCATAGAACCGTTATTGTATTCTGTGTCATGGGTAAAGACTTTTGTGGTGGAAAAACTCACAACAATTGAGAACATAAAAATGCTACCTGTTGAACAGGCTTTTGAAAAAGCAATCTTTGCCTGCCATGACTTGTATCGTAGATACAAGTGAAAATCCAAACTAGATTTATTGAAAATCATGAACAGCAAACACATTTGCAAAAAATGTGGTTTCACAAGAGGGCAGCATCAGGTTTATAGCTATAATTGTCCTGAAGGTGAAAGTTTTTCCCTCAAAGAAAACTTTTCACCTGATTTTGATCAACTTGAACTTACGGTAGCTCAAAAGAATTCAATTCATTCTGTTCTTGAACAGATAGAAAATATTCTTGATCTACAGAATCTTAACAATCAAGAAATACCACGCAAAGAAGTATTAGATGTTTTTTATTCTATCCGACAACATTATAGTATCTGACCTACATTTCTGGTTTCCCTTACTGCTGGTAATTTGCACTGGCCTTTCAGTCATACCATTATCTATATGGAGATATCGTCATGGATGCTCTGAAAAGAGTCAAATTGTTAAAAGAAAAGATGATGCCTATCCTTAGATTGGGACAAATCTTTGTAAATCTGTACATTCAAGATGAAGATGCATTTAAAGAAGAACCTCTTGATGAGATATCTTTGCTGATATATGAATCGGATGGAACTGAAGCAGAGCATCGTATTTTGAACTGGCTGTGTGCGCATCATTATTTTTATGGGCACGAACCCGATATTGTAGATTCTTTTTGGAAGATTTAAATCTGGAACGTCTGAGTGTCTGAGTGTCTGAGTGCGAGTTTTGAACCTTCATATTTTTTGTTGCACAAAAACAACAGTGTTGCGTAATTGCAACACTGTTGTAAAAATACAACACACAGCAACAGAAAACTGTGTTATACTGTAAGTGTGGCAACAGGTAACAGCCACCACGTAATCTACCTAACGTAAGGGATTCATGATGGAAAAGAAATACGAACTTACCGAAGAAATCAAAATTGTTGATGGTGTAACCCTGCATCGCATTCGAGCTTTGAGAGATTTTGCAACTGTTAAAAAAGGAGATCTTGGCGGATGGATTGAAAAAGAGAAAAATCTTTCGCATGATAGAAATTGCTGGATATATGACGATGCCTGCGTTATGAATGATGCTCGTGTTCTGCATGATGCTCAAATGTTTGACTATGCACAAATGCGGAATCATTCTATTATGTTTCAATACTCTTGTATGCATCAAAATTCTCAAATGCTTGGCAATTCTCAAATGCTTGGCAATTCTCAAATGCTTGGCAATTCTCAAATGTCTGGCAATGCACAGATACGCGACTCTGCACGTTTGAAGGATAATGCTAAAATGTCAGGTGATGCTTATCTGTCAGATCGTGCATGTGTGTCGGACGATGCACAAATGTCCGGCGATGTAGAACTGTTTTCTGAAGCGCATTTGGGAGGAAAGGGTCTGATTTCAAAATCAACGGATGTTGTGTGGTTTTCAATAGGTTCAGAAATTAGCACCTTTACTGTCTACAAAGCACTAGGTGGTTTAGAAGTAACTCATAGGGGGTTTCAAGGAACTGATATTCAATTCTTGAATGCCATGAAAGAAAAACATGGACTAGATTCTAAACTCTGTAAAGAATATTCAATGTTGATCGATCTGGCTCGTTCAAAAATTCTAGGTTAATCATTGTGAAGCACGACGACTGTTAACAGTCGTCGTGCTCATCCTCAACATAAAAAGATCATCATGGAAAAATCAAAGATTTTCAATGAAAAATTCAGGTACAATGGTTTTGTCGTTGACACATGGAATCTAAAACCGGGACAGTGGATCGAGTACGAATTTTCTGGTGGTGTTCGAGAAGAAATGCTGATAACTGCTGTTGATAGCAACGTGCCTGCTGCTGGTTATATTTGCCCCGTCTATGTTGTTAAGTTTCCCGAAGAAACTGAAATGTTGAACTGGATTTCGACAACATTTGATACTGAATTGGTTCGAGTTATTTCAGAACTGACTGCACCGACATGAGCATTTTCAAATTTTAATGTCTGATTTTAGAAATTGGTTCTAAGAAGGGAAAGCATGCTTTCCCTTTTTGGCACGTTCAAGAATTCTAGGTTAATCATTTCTGTGATCTACACCAATTGTTAGTCGTGAATAAATTGCTAACATAACAGAGCTATCATGAAAAAATACGAATTGACCAAAGAAACCAAAATTGTCAATGGTGTAGCACTGCATCGAATTCGAGCTTTGAAAGATTTTCAGGATGTTGAAAAAGGAGATCTGGGCGGATGGATTGAAAAGGAAGAGAATCTTTCTCACGAAGGAAGTTGTTGGGTATATCACGAAGCTATCGTTATGAACGATGCTCGAATTCATAACGATGTACGTATGTACCACAATTCTCATATCATGCATCATACTCAAATGTTTGATAATGCTTGTCTGTCAAGCTATGCTCTAATGTTTGATAATGCCAGTATGTTTCAGAATTCTGAAATGTCAGGCAACGCAAAAATGTCAGGCAATGCTCAATTGTCCGGAAATGCTCAATTGTCCGGAAATGCTCAATTGTCCGAAAATGCTTTAATGTCGGGCAATGCAAAAATGTGGGGCAATGTTCAAATTTCTGGAAATGCTCGCATAGCTGGAAATGGTCTTATTTCAATATCGTCAAATGTTGTGTGGTTTCCAGATGTGGATTCAGAAAACTCAACCCTGACAGTCTACAAAGCTAAAGATTGTATAGAAGTTACTCATAGCAAATTCACTGGAACTGATACAGAGTTTCTTAAAGCTATTTCAGAAAAACATGATCTAGATTCTAAACTCGGTAAAGAATATTTAGAGTTGATCGATGTAGCACGTTCAAGAATTCTGGGCTAATCATTTCTGTGATCTACAACAATTGTTAGTCGTGAATAAATTCCTAACGTAAGGAAAAAATAAACATGAATTTTCTAAATCAATTTCGTGATATTGCAGGTGTTTATAGTTTGTCTGCAATTCAATTCCTTAAAACTGATCAAAAAATGGAAATGTTCTGTTTATCGTGGGGGAAAACGCATAGGAACAGCTTCGGGTGAGTGTTCATCACGAGCAGACAATAGCTATATTGATTGTACGGAATCAATTCTGCAAATTTCCATTAGTTGATCACATCAGTATATCAAAAAACAAAACAAATAGTGGATGGATACAAGGTTAAGAAAAACAATCCACACCCTGTTGTTTTGAATGGAATGTGGATTTAAACTAGTTCAACTGAAAGGAATGACAATGAAAATGAGAATGAGATCGATCATCTGGAATGAGGAAGAAAAACGTAAGGTAGCAAGAGCTTCGTGGCGTATTCTTAAAGAACCCGGAAGTCGTGGGTACAAACTTACTGCACTTCTTTGCGGAATGAAAGAAGTATTGCCTGCGAACAAATGGCGTAACATTCGTGCCATTCAAAGCGTTCCATATATACAGGATTATTGGAATGAATTTGAGAAACAGGAAAAAGACAAGTTGTCTAAATCGAATCCGGCCGATCAATGTGAAATTGCACCGATACCTGATTCAATTACTGTTCAACCTGAAGTTACTTCATCTGTATCACCTGATAGCTACTCGAACGAATCATCAAAAGTTGAAAGTTCTAGTTGGCCACCAGCAATCATTCCCGGTAAATTACCAAGGGAAGACGAAAAGCATGTTTCTACACGATCCTTACTTGATGAAATTTCTTCAGAACTTCTGGCACAAGAACTTTTAAGTAGAGTCATAACTGCGTTGAGTCCTGATTCAATTCGAAAGATTGTTCGTGAGGAAATCAATTCAGTTCTGACTCAACGTTTCGCAGGAAGCATGTTTGAGTCAATTCTAGCTCCTGAAGAAACAGTAAAACCATTACCAAAAGATAAACATGCCGAAACATCCCGCCTTCTCAAAATATGTGTAATCGGACTTCTTCCCGGACAAATTTCTATTCTGAAAAAAGAATATGAAAGTCTGGTAGATTTCCATTTCCTTGAAGGCAAGGAAGGACATAAACGTATCAAAAATACCGCTGAATTGATGGATCATACGTTCAAAACAATCTGGTGTAAGGGTAATCTGTCAGGTTTGAAATTGCCTAACTGTACACATGCAAACAGTATGGATAGCATACGTGTAATTTTGCGTTCAAAGTTTTCACTTGATCGTATCAATTAACAGGATGAAATAATGAAATACAAAGTTGGTATAGTTCAATGAATCTATTCTGGCTTCATTTGAATACTCGCATCAGTGCAGAATTTGCATGTGATCAGCACATTGTAAAAATGCCCACTGAACATGCACAAATGATGCAAACAGTAATGCACCATCTTGGCTTTGAAACATTGATGAAGCCTATAGGCATGAGCAAATTGCTTTTGCAATGGGTCTATGCAGATTACGGTAATTTTCTCTACCTGCTTGACTTGACATACAGGTACGTTGCAGAATATCGAACACGTTACAGCAAAAATGAGCATGGTGCATGGCGTTCTATGCAACAAGTGATAAAACAGGCAGGAGGATTACCTGCAATACAGCAAGCCTATTTTCAAAAAGATCGAGCCATATTTGAAAAATATTCAACAATTGGAAAAAATGGAAAACCTTCTCAATTGTGGAAATTCTGCACACTGCCGCCCCTATACATGAATGACGAATACAAAAATGAGTTTGTGATAACAGGTCAACATGAAATAGATATGAAAAGTGTGGTATCATGCTATCAAAAATTCTACCGTAACGAAAAAATAGCCTTTGCACGATATAGATATACAAATTCACCGTTTTTTATGAAAGGTGCAAAATGATACTTGAATGAAAACGAAATTGTTAAAGTGTTCCTCTAAATTCTGATGAGGTGTTCTGCCCGATGAATTGAGTGCAGCAAAAACAATTCAAGCTATAACCAAACCTTATGCAGGAAAAATCATGATCATTCTTTATTCAGAATATTTCTAGAATAGAATAAAGTAAATATAGTTGAAAATAACGGAGAAATCTCATGACTTTGGCCGAACAGAAACGACTGTACAAAAAAGCAAAAACTGCTTATTACAATTCCAATGAAACTTTATTGTCAGATGCAGAATTTGACAAACTTGAAAATGCTATTCGTCAACAAGATCCGGATTGGGCTGAACTGAAAAAAACTGGTGTTCGTGCTGGAAAAAATGAAGTGCCTCTGTTGCATCCTGCACCGTCTTTGAACAAAATTTACCCCGAGGGTCTTTCCAGGTTTTATGGCAAGTATTTGCAAATTCGTCGATGGATCATTATGGATAAGCTTGATGGCACTAGCCTACAGTTAGTGTACAAAAAAGGAATTCCAGTAAAACTTATCACGCGCGGTGATGGTATAACAGGGCGTGACGTTAGTCACTTTATTCCCTTTCTTGTAAAAGCAGGAAAACTGCCAAGTATATCAGCTACAGCTAGAGATTCTGCAATTATAGTTTTTCGGCTTGAAGCTTTGATACCGCAATCGATATTCAACAAAAAATACAGTAAAGAAACTTTAGGCGACAAGGGAATGGAAAATGGTCGTAACATGGTGAACGGTCTTTTCAATCAGAAAAAAGCTGATCCTGCCTTGTCAGATGTTTCTCTGGTAGTGTTAGGTGTTTATGATAAAAATATTGAAGAGGGACTGCTGTTTGCAAAACAGTCAGGTTTTGAAACAGTAAAGTATCACACGATTATTCAAAACAGCATTGTTGCAAAGCAGGAAGATTTACTTATTTCAAATCATAAGAACATGCTTCAAGATAGACGTAAGGAATCTTGCTATGAAATGGATGGTCTGGTGCTCACTCCTGCCCAGTTCATGATGGAATTCAAGAATGCAGACAAGCCCAAACAAATGATTGCATTCAAAGTAAATGAAGACGCTAATGCAATAGCAGTCACTGTGAAGGAAGTGAAATGGCAAAAAACACGTCAGCTTCGTTGGCAGCCCAAGATCATTATTGAACCAACGCATATGGATGGTGTGACGGTTACTAACGTAACAGCACACAATCCGGCATGGATGAAAGAAAGAGGCATTGGGCCAGGAGCGATTGTAAAAGTGTTACGTTCAGGTGGGGTTATTCCCAAGATTGTGCATGTTGTCAAGAAAGCAAAATTCCAGAATCCTCCGGGTGAATTTTCAATCGAAGGACGTTACTTTTTAATGTTAAACGAAGACAGAACTACAAGAATTAGAAGTATTCATCATTTCATGGCAACCCTTGGTATAGAACTTTTGGCAGAAAAAACATTGTCCAGATTGTATGATGTGAATATGAAGAGTATTCATGATTACCTGAATCTTTTTGAAAAATCCCGTTGTACAACAGCAAAAAATAAGAAGGAACCTGCGTTCCTTCAAACGGCAAAAAATGCCGGGCTTGGAACAAAACAGACTTTCAATATTTGGGAAGAACTGAAACGTGTTTTGATGAACCCCATTTCTTTGAAAAAATTCATGGTTGCTTGTGGCTGTTTTGATGGTGGTATTGGTGAACGAAAACTCACGCAACTGGAAGATGCGGGATTCACTATGAAACAGCTTTTGTCCACTTATAACCTAGAGGAAACAAGAAACAGCATTCTCAAAGTGAAAGGGTTCAATGAAAAAACAGAAAAAAAACTGTTCAAGGGATTGGAACGATTCACAAATGCCTTTGGCAAACTGGTACAATCAAACAGTTTTGACTTTGTGAATACTGCTAAAAAGAAACAGGGTTTGTTGAATGGAATTCATGTTTCTTGGACAGGTTATCGTAATGAGGATCAGGAAGCAATTGTAGAAACTAATGGGGGCAATGTCGTACCCTTCAGTAGTAAAACAACAGTGTTGCTTTATCATAAAGACGGCAAAAAATCAGACAAGATTGAAAAAGCTGGAAACAGGGCAAAGACCTGGAATGAATTTTTACAAATCTTCAAACTTGATTAATTGCCAAAATTCTTCACAACTGACTTGCAAAGGAAAGTGAAATGCTATCCAAAAGAATTCTTGAACTGTTGATTAACAATCGTCGATTCACGGTGCAGCAAATTGCACTATCTCTTGACCATGAATACGATAAAGTATTGGAAACTGTGAAAAATCTTTATGCAGAAAACAGATTGTATATTGCAGCCTGGAGAAGTTTTCCTGAATTTTCTTTGCCTGTTCCAGCTTATGCAAGAGGAGATAAGGAAGATGCTATTCATCCAGACAATATCGAAGATCCTCGAATGTCACATAAGCGAATTTTTCGTTCTGCACGTGAAGTAAATATGCCTGTATTTCGTCATTGGCAAGACATTGCTCTTTTTGGAGAACCATCCTCAGGAATTTACAGATGAAAATTCTCATTTATAATAGTTTGAATTTTGCAATCAAGTGGGTTCTTGGTCCGTTTGTAGGTCTGATATATAGCTTATTATTTCTGTGCCCACTGCTTTATGATCTGTTTCCCGGAAATGATCTCTATCAGGTGTCCTGTTATATGCTTTCTGTAGTGATATTGGACTTGCCTGTTATATTGTCAGTCATGTATTTTGTGAATGGAATATATGTGATTCTGAAGAAAAAATGAATTCACAAAAAGTTTGTGTTTCAGTTGGAGTAGAAATCATGTTAGCGAGAGTTCTTTTTCTACTGTGTGTTCTTGCAATCTGTATTTTTGGTTTTTTGAAGTTTTATCTATCACTTCTTGCCAAAGAGAAAAAATATCTAACAAAAAGTATTGGTAGCAATATGCTACTTTTGTTAGTTGCACTGTTTTGTTCAATAGTATTTTTAAGTATTTTAACCGCAGCCGATCTGTTTTCTTAAAAGGAACTCTTCATGAAACATACTCTTATTGCTTTGTGCTGTATCAGTGTAGTTGCCTGTGGCAAAATCGAAACGGGCAATCTTGGCCTTCGTACCGAATTCAATGGACATGTCACGTCAATACCTGTACCTGAGGGGTTTTATACTTCATTCACTTCTCATGTAAATGAATTCTCAATGAAGGAAATTCCTGTCAATCTGGATAATCTTACACCAAAAGCAAAAGATAATCTTCTGCTACAGGAACTCGATGTAACCGTGTACTATAAAGTAACACCAGAAAAATTGTACAGTCTATGGACAAAATATACTGGACAGACAGTAGAGAATCCAGACAATAGCGCCATTTTATGGCCAATGTATGGACTGGTAAAAAGTGTTTCGCAATCAGAAATTGCAAATGCAGTATCAACTATTGAATCAATGACCATTCATACAAAACGGGAAGAACTGGAAAAACAGGTTCGCGCAGCAGTTCAGGCAAATCTGGATGCCAGTGATCCTGGCGCGTTCACTGTTACACGTGTTGTTGTGCGTGGTATTAAAACTGATCCTTCTGTTGAAAATGCAATTCGACAGGTCGTGGCAAAGAATAAGGAACTTGAAGCAGCTACGCTTGATGTAAAAATTGCACAGCAACGCGCTGAAGCCAATGCTAAAACTGCACAAACTCTAACACCTGAATTTCTTCAACATGAATACTACGGAGTTCTGCGTGACTTTGCGCAGCATGGGGGAACATTGATTCTTGATGGTTCTGCCAGTAACAAAATTCTCAACGTACAAAAGTAGATTATGCTGACCTTTATTGAAAACAACTGGAAAGAAATTCTTCTCGCATGGTGCATCATTGCAGCACTTGGGGGCGGTCTATTCAGTGTGCTACGTACCGACGATAAACGAAACAGCGGTGAAAAAGATCTGGATTGAGGTGTAATCCTATTGTTGCACAAAAACAACGGTGTTGTACAAAAACAACGGTGTTGTACAAAAACAACGGTGTTGTTTCAAAATATGTGCTACAATAAGGTATGCAGCATACACCGGAGAGAAAAATGGCAATTCGATATTTTAGTGATACAGAAGAGGGTGCTGTTCTGCTTGAAGCAGTACACGGAATGTGCAACAAATTGTTTGCAGAAAAATTTCCCGGAATCAAGGGACTGCGGGATGACACTTTTTCAAAGTGGGTCGGCTACTCGACAAAAGACAAACGCATTTTGCCGGCAACACGCAAAATTGAATATAAGACAAAGCCCAGTCTACACGAATGCAATGCAAAATGTTTGAATGGACGTCACAATGGCATCTGCGAATGCCGGTGCGGTGGTGAAAATCATGGCAAAGGAATGTTCACAAAGCTGCTTGATATAAACTCTTGACACTGTTGTTAATACACACATGGGTTGCACACAACGCAGCCCGCCAACCGGAGAGAGAAAATGATCACAATCAACATTGAGCATAGCACAAGTGCAGCCGCACGCGAACGCATCGAACAGTATCTTGAGCGAGAGTTTGCATACGACCCGAATTTGAATGGCGCAACGTATCAAATATGCAGTGATGATTTTTGTTGTGTTGACGGTGCTGACGAAATTATTGGTTGTCAGCTTTTGAGGGGTGTTCAAAACGCAATTTTTGGCTAAAAATACCGGGCCGCCGAAGCGGCCCCAACCGGAGAGAAAAATGAACGTCACATTCGCAATTCAAATGTACGAGCGCGGCGGTAATGATTCAACCCCGATCATGATCGGCGACCTGAACTATGTAGTTGAACGGTTCTACAATGAGTTGATAATCGTTACATCGACGAAAAAATGGAAAAGTGGACATGATGGTTGCATCCGAGCCGGTCTGGAGATTATCCCAATGATGGATGGTCATGAAGTTTTTCATGAAACCTATGCTGGCGAAAAAATCTCTATGCGTTGCGGTATTGATGAAATTCGATGGGCCGACTTTCGCATTGAATCCAGACTTGCAGAACTGACTCAAGCCATTCGGGATGAGCACAATCACAAAAAACTTAATGAAATTGCGCGCACAGCAGCGCAATAACGTTGATCGTGCCCGATTGGATCGGGCACGATCAATCGTGAGAATTGGACTTGCGCACAGGGGTTTAAAATGGAACTTTTTCATACTAGCGTGAACCCGATTGATGTTATTACGACAAACGGAACGTTCGGTGAATTTCTTTTTTCTCCAAATATTTATTCTCCAGCGGCTTGTGATTTTATTACATACAGCATTGAAATAGATGATGAGCAGATTATTGATGCACCCATCATTTTTTATCATAAATATTCCGCAATTCTTGATGATATTGTTTCTGAATTTTGCTTGCATTTTAGAGTTGACACTGACGAAGCAGAGGAGATTATTGCAGGGCACGCGCAGCGAAACGACTTGGCTATCGCGGTGTAAAAGTGACAGATGTGCAAGGAACGGCATTCATGATTATGCTAGATCAGGAGCATCAACTTAAAAGAATTTGATTCTGCCGAAAAATAAAATGAAATTATCTGCATTTTCCCAAACTATAAGGGGTTATTCGCATGTTTAGAATTAGAGATTCTTTGTACACCCTTGCAGAACTTGAACGAATTTTGAATATTATTTCTGGCTGTTCTGGCACCGCAGTAGTTAGTCACTGTTCTAATTTGCTGGTCACAATACCCTATTATGAAACAGATTATTTGCAGGATAAACTAGAAATGTTCTTTGGAGAATCTTTGAAAAGTTTTTATATAAATCGGAAAACTTTCACAGGAAAAACTATAGTAGCTGTTGTCAACTTAAAAGAATATGACGTAGATGTTTTATCAACTTTATGACGACATGAATTATCACTTGCCGAAAAAATTGATTCTTGAAAAGTTTTGGACAGGGCATCACGATGCACGAGACAATTTGATCCGTATTATTGAAAATTTTGAACAGCAGGGAACATTAATGCCTGTGTGGCCCAAAATAAAAAATCTCTGGTTGCCTATTTTCATGTCGCGTTTTGACTGGCAACAGGAATCACCAAGTTTGAACCATGCATTAGAAAGACTGAAAGTCACCACAAACTGGTTTCAAAAAATCATTAATGAAAATCTTTCACTGGAATTCTTGAATGATTGACTACAGCATATGGGCCTTCGGCATTCTGAAAAGTGATTTTCTATCCTTGCCTGGGGGAACTACTGTTCTGTTTCGTAAAACAAAATTGCTGCATCATTCTTCTATAGGTATTACTTTCTGGATAATGTCAGTTGAACATGCACTGTCATATCAGGTTGCAGAAAGCTACGCAGGGAAAAATCTGCATGAACTTGTAAAGAGAATTAAAGCTTTGGACCTTAGTGACCATTCAAAAATGAATATCTATTGTTTCAGGACTCTAATGAAGTCTAGTCAGTACGGATCAAAGTTACGCAAAAATGTATTGCATCTGTTTGGTGAATAACTAGCAACAATGAGAGATTTTTATGAGTCTGAAAAGTAAAGAAAAAGCGGCAAAGAAACGTGAACACCTGAAACAGTTTGCACTTCAGGAACAGCGTAAGCTTGAACTCAGATCAGAATCATTGAAAACAGTAACAGCAGGGTTTGGAAGAACCATAAGAACAAAAGAAATAGAAGATAACTGGCATGCCTCAAAAATGCCTAAGTATCCGAAACAGCAATTGGTGAATCGCCCGGAAGATCGATGGAAGTTAGATAAACAAAAGTCAATGCAAATTCTTTCCAAAGAAATGCAGGAACGTGAACGTATAGCCAAGGAAAAATTCAAAGAGCTTCAATCTCGCATTGGACCTGTTTTCAATAAAGGACCTCTTCAGGTATTGACAGATACTGATCTGGCTGCGGAACGTCGTGGTGAGCTTAGGAGAAGATCTTGATTTATAAAGTATGCATGTTTGTGTGTATTCTTTTTATAGTAATGAAGTTAGAAGGTTTGATAAAATTTTCATGGTGGTTTGTATTCTTTCCTTTGGTTGCACCTTTTTTATGGCCACTTTCTCTATTGATGTTCGGTGTTCTGTGCATCATGATTGATAAATATATTCGAGGTTGAAAATGATTCTGTTTCGTCAATGGCGTCTTCGTCGCGCAAAGCTTCAGCTACATGGATTGCAGAAAACTATTGAAATCATCGATCAGTATCCATCTGGTCTTTATTCAGTGAACGACACTTCCGATCTAAGAAAAAAAGTTGAGCTTCTTAAGCAGAGAGTTGCACGATTGGAAAATAAACAATAGACTAGTAAAGTAACCAGCAAAGTTGCTTTCACTAATTAAACTTAGTCAAACTGATAAATTCACATGAACTTCTACTCAATATATGTACATACTTTTACTCGATGGTTTCGGCAATCCTGCACTGATACCCGAAACAAGTCTTAACAAAAAAATACTACATCAAAGTAGTGGCGCAAAAAATATTGAAACAGGAAAAATCCTTAAAGCTCCCTCTTGTGGATGGTTTCCCCCAATTTCACCTTTTGCATTTCCACCTGTTGCGGTTCCATTGTTTGCGCACACAAAATATGGAAAACAGATTTGTAAAAATCCTTTGCTATGGCAGGTTGGGCTTCAGGCTAACAATGGATTCTGCCTGCCAGAACAAAGCATTCTGGAAAAAAATCACACATTAGTAAATAGACTGTGTATTGACAAAACTATTGCCAAAGACATTGAACAGCATTTGACTGACTTTGATCTTCCTGCACCAATGAAATAATGTAGTTTTGTTCTGTTAAAGCGGAGTATAACATGTTCAGATTTTTTGAATTTGCACTATTTTATAATTTTAGGAGTTTTGAATGAGCAGCAAAATGATCAAAATATCTGCAACAAAAGCATTCAAGATTGATCCTATTATAATAGGTGAAGATCAATATATGATTTCCATTCGACAAATGTACTGTACCAAAAAAGATCCTGAATGGAAACCAGCACGTCAAGGCATTACACTGCCGGTAGATTACGCCGAACGTATTGCAAAGATTGTGCGCAACATGGCTGTATCAGAGGATACAGAATTTCTGGAAATTTCTCATAAAGAAGACTAAGGAAAAAATCATGAATAATACTCAACACGATGCTAACGAAGTTGTCACAGAAGTAAAAGTGAATTCTGAACTTCATGGTGAGAATGAACTATCTTGTTTTGAAGAACTTGTGAAAGCGGGAGTAATTTCTGTAGATGCAAAAAAACCTCTTGAATGGGATTCACATCGTAATCGATATCGTAATGATCATGTCAATTCCCTTTTGAAAGCGTATCTGACCGGACGTCTTATGAAAACTTGCAGTGATCAATAAAGATTGAAGAGCCGTTCTATTTGAAACCTATTTTGTGTCAAGCACCCCTTCCACTAATACACGGAAAAATTTAAGTTCAAATGGATACACTCATTCGAAAAATGACACGCAGTGCATATGATATTCAGGCGCTGCGCATTGCCACTGGCTTACGTGTAGTAATGCAATTTAAAGAAAGATTTAACGAATCATTTTCAGAAAATGAAGATTCAGAAGAACTGGAAAAGAAGAAAGAAAAAATTCTGAAAGGAATTCTTACTTCTTATGAACGTGTTACGGATGGTGTTGTTTTTCATGCAAGAAAAAAACAGTTCACTTTTGACAACATTCTGAAAAATGAAAACGAATTGTGGTTCGTTGAAAACTACCTTTCAGTTCTTGATTCTGAGAAAGAAAGTTTCAAGCGACTAAGTAAAGCTTTGCTGCACGAATCGTTTTATGTTTCGTATCTGCAAAAAGTGAAGGGTATAGGGCCTGCCATGGCAGGAGTAATCCTGTCAGAGTTTGACCCATATAAAGCAAAATATCCATCATCTTTTCATAAGTATGCAGGACTGGATGTTGTGGCAATCTATGATTCAGAAAGTAATGAATTACTCAGGACAGAAGGAAGAAGCAGAAAAGAAAATCATCTTGTAGATGTAGAGTATGTATCAAAGAGCGGCGAAGTAAAAATTCGCAAAGGTATAACGTATAATCCTTGGCTAAAATCTAAATTGCTTGCAGTTTTAGCCACTTCATTTCTTCGTTCAAAAAATGAAAAATATGTAAAAGTGTATCAGGATTACAAGTTTCGCCAGTTGAACCGCCCTGATATGCAAAATAATCCTGCAATAAAGATTATTGCACACAAACGTGCACTTCGTTATATGATTAAGATTTTTCTTATTGATCTGCATATAGCATGGAGATCGCACGAAGGTCTACCTGTATCTGTGTCCTATGCAGAAGCGAAACTTGGATTGAAACATGGACAAGATATACATTGACTTGAAGTAGAGTTTAACCAAGATTTAATTCATAACAATAAATGTATCTTAAACAATGAGAAACCCTTCGCGTTAAAATGTATCTGCGCTCTAAAGAAATCCTAGGAAACTGAATGTATCCGCTTGAATTAGAAACCCATTGATGTTGAATGTATCTGAACTCCGAAGAAACCCTAAGCAACTGAATGTATCCGAATGAGGAAGAAAACCTGAAACGACAAGTGTATCAGTTGAAATAAGAAACCCTAAGCAAATAAATGTATCAGAATTCCGAAGAAACCCTAAGCAACTGAATGTATCTTTAGAAATTGAAAAACCCATTGTTGTTGAATGTATCTTTAAGAGTGAGAAACCCTGAGCGAATAAGTGTATCTGAATGAGGAAGAAAACCTGAAACGACAAGTGTGTCAGATGAAGTGAGAAACCCTAAGAAAACAAATGTATCCCACTGAATGAGAAACCCTATAGAAAAATGCGTCAGTAATTCGAAGAAAACCTTGGTCGGTGAGTGTGTTCATTCACAAGTGTATTCATGCGCGAAATCTAATTTGATATTTTATTTTTGGAAAATATAATGAATCTTCAGGAATATTGCAAAGTTGTCGGTGCCAGTTCAGAAGACTTTGTAAATGAATTACAGGTACACGAATGGCCTAATTATTTTCGTTGGTGTATCAAGAAAATGAATGAAATGTACAGTCTTCCTGCACCATCTACACCAAGCATTGACCTGAAATACCCAAATGGTGAAATAGAATCTGTGTCCTCTCGTTTGGAAAAATTTCAACAAACACTTGAAGAAGAAATTGAAGAAATTGAAGAAATTAAAATTATTGCACACGTTCAGGCTTCGATGCAAAAAACAGATATTGATATTCCTTTGACTCTGGAATTTTTTAGAGAAAAAATAGAGGAAGTAGTAGAAGACAATGATTGCTATTCTGAAGTCATGTCCAAAGTACTGTACAAGATTGCATACGATGAAAACTATGGAAATTCACCTGCACAAAGATTAGAACGATATCTTCTGGTTACATTAGCCGACTGGTTTGGGGATCTGACAGTTTATATTCGCAGCGAAGCATTAAAATTCGGAATTCCACTTGAATCTGTTCTTTCCTGTATCATGGGGTCTAACTTCACCAAGCTAGGAGAAGATGGTCAGCCAGTCAAAAATGAAAATGGCAAGGTTCTCAAGGGGCCAAATTTTGCTCCTCCTGAAAATTATATTTATACAACAATGTTTGAAAATGATTCATTGAAAGAAGAAGCAAGTAATCTTGTTTTGCAGGCCGCAGAGGATCGGCTTAAACATAATAAAAGTTGGAATAACAATTCAGAAAAATGTAGATATCTTCTTTTGGATTATGTAGTTATTCCAACACTGAGATTTGAATTTTAAATTTAAAAGGGGCCAATTTGGCCCCTTTTTCTTTTGGTCAAGACTGTAATTTTATTGCATGGCCCAAAACCTTTTTAGGGAAATGCAATAATGGCAATTAATCAGAAACTTATAACCGCATCACAGTTGTCCAACCTGCTTGAAATGCTTTATGTGCTGGTCATTGATTACACACAGACAGGCACTACCAAAGCAAATGCAGAAACTGCACTAGAAATAAAATCAATTGCACCTTCTGCTATCTCTCTTTGGGGAAAAGATCTTCCCTCACTCAAAGCCGCTATATCTTCATCGCTGACAGGAAAAAACAAGGTGGAAAATCTTGTTCTTCTTGGACAAGAAATAAAACAGGAATTTCAGCATTTTCGTGCTGATGAAAAATTCACGTCACCTGAGCTTGAAACGTTGCAGGCATTGGGTGCATATCTTCGCACTGATTCTGAACCAGCTTTGAAAAAAATTCAGAAAATGGCGGGTATTGCTGATAGCGTTTTTGTATCCAAACATCTGGCACCGCAAGTGGGATCTCAAAAAAATACTTCGAGTATTCTTCGTAAGATGGTTTATGATATGACAGGTCGTGATGCAACTTCCTTGACTATTGAAGAAGCAAAGCAGGTAAAAGATCTTCATCCTGATCTTTATCGTGACTATCTTGCATATAGAAAAGAACATAGCCAAGTATGGAAAGATGCATTAGTGAATTATGTTCGAGAGTCGGGACATAAACTTGTTCCATATGAAGAACTATTGTCAGATCTTGAGGCCAATGGCATTGAACACTCACTTCCAAAAGGATTTACTGGCCTTGTGGATGACTTGGGGCGTATGTACACAAACGACGGTTCTGCCATAGATGGCGTTCCTAATGCAGTATCATTTCCCAAAATACAAATGAATGATACTTATGGGCGGCCCAATGGAGGGGATTTTGTATTTCAGGCAATTCGCCCTAATGGAGGTCCTGGACCCTATTTCTATACAGTCGGTTATAAGAAACAGTCTGCAAAACAGAAATTTGCAAAAGTTGCTGACCTTCTTCCCAAAATTGAATCAATGCAGAAAGAATGGTTTACTAAAGTAAAATCATTTAATCCTGAAGATTTGAACTGTGTGTGCGCGGTGGTCCTTGAAATTCTCTATGAATTTAGTGCACGTATTGGATCTCTTGGCAATGCAGCGGGAGGAACTTCTACTTATGGTGTATCAACTCTTCTCGTTAAACATGCATTTGTAACTGAACAGGGCATTACACTTCGTTACAAAGGAAAAGATGGAGTTTCTACCGTTCACAAACTATTGAGTTCTGATTCTGTTCAACATTTTGTGGTCAAGGATCTTTTACAGTTATTGGAAAACAAAGGACCTAAAGATCGAATTTTCACTTTATTAAAACCTAATGGAAGACAAGTTCCAGTATCCGGCGCACAGGTCAATACTTATTTTACAAGCCTTGGTGCTCCAGAAGGTGTGACAGTTCATAAATTGAGAACTGCACGAGGAACAAGTGTATTTGTAGAATTGACAAATCAGCTACTTGAAAAAAATCCGCCAAAAGATGAAAAAAGAGCATTGGAACAATTTAATAAAATAGCAATGGAAGTAGGCAAGATTCTGAATCACGTGAAAAGGGGGGTGAGCGGAACCAAAGTTACTGGAACCACTGCATTAAATAATTATATAGACCCTACAGCACAACTTTCTTATTGGCATCAACTTGGATTCAGACCTCCAAAATATCTGGAAAAATTTGTTATGGAATAAGCATGACAGGACTTTGCAATGTTGCTGAATTTAAAAATCCTTCATGAAGTTTCAAGTTTTGTGCTGAGCGTCTACTTTGATATTCTAGTAAAGAAATGATTGATAATGTCAAAGTCATTTGAAAAGGCAGGAAGCTTCAAGATTTGATTATTTTTCAAATAATCACAGGTATCAAAAAATGATAAAGACACAGGCAGCATGGCGTCTTCTGGCAGATTCAATTAAAAAACCAATCGATTACAAGGGTCACATTCTTTTATTAGGATTCGGTGGAGTAGGCCAGACCATGCTGCCGGTTTTGTTAAAAGATCTTGGCATAAATCCTCAAAATATAACAATTCTTGATCGTGAAGAAAAAACAGCTTTTCGTAACTATCAAAATTCTGGCATTCAATATATTGTTAGAGAAATAGTAGAAGAAAATCTTGATTCAACACTGTCCTCTATTCTTTCTGAAGGGGATTATCTTATCAATCTCAGTCTCAATATTGATGGAATTACTATTGTCGAATGGTGTCTTCAGCATGAAGTTATGTACATTGACACTTCTATAGAACGTTGGGCAAATCAGCCAGATGAGACTATTCCTGATCCTGCTATGCGTACTCTATATGTGACACATCAACGAATGCGAAAAGCTGTTTCTTCTTACGGAAAAGGTCATGCTACCTGTGTAGTAACACACGGAGCAAATCCCGGACTGGTATCACATCTTGCAAAAGAAGCTTTATTGAAATTGGCCTCAGATTTAAATCTGGATTACTCAACCCCATCGAATAAGGAAGAGTGGGCACAACTTGCTAAAGCTACTGGAACGAAAGTAATTCAGGTAGCCGAAAGAGACACACAGATTCTAAAAATTCCAAAGCGTACTAATGAGTTTGTAAATACCTGGAGTTGCGAAGGTTTCTGGGCAGAAGGCAGAGCACCTGCTGAAATGGGTTGGGGCACGCATGAAGATGAAATTCCAGTTAATGGAGGAATTCATAAAAAAGGCCCGTGTAATGCAGCTTGGCTGAATCAGCCGGGGTTCGCCACATATGTTCGATCTTGGGTTCCAAAAGGTGGCACCTTCAATGGCTTTTGTGTTCAGCATAGCGAATCCATTACACTCAGTGAATATCTGACAACAGAAGATGGTTCGTATAGACCAACAATTTACTATGCTTATCAACCATGCGATGCTGCAATTGCCAGTGTACATGAAACTGTTGGCAATAAATTATTGATGCACAAACAAACGCGCATTGCAAAAAATTCAATACAGTCTGGAATCGATGAACTAGGTGTGCTATTGCTGGGTCACGAAAAAACTGCATTATGGTATGGATCGCAATTAAGTATAGAAGAATCACGTATTCTTGTTCCTGGTCAGAATGCTACTACTGTACAAGTTATTGCTTCTCTCATAGGTGCTATTCTATGGACACTGCAAAATCCTCAAATGGGGTATATCGAACCTGACTACATTCCATATGATTTCATCATGAACTATGCACGACCTTATCTTGGAACTATTGCTGCGGAATATTCTGATTGGACTCCTGTACTTAACAGAACTCCACTGTATGGCCAGTCTTTTAACAAAAATAATTTATGGTCATTTGAAAACTTTAGAGTTGAATTCTAGACAAGGTATAATGACTAATGCCTTTCAAGGATTAATTTTCACTCAAATTAATGCACTGAATACAGATTTATCTGCACACGCTGCCTGTAACATTGAATTGATCAAAGATGAAATTGAAGCGTTCAACTTTTATTCAAATGCATCTTCAAATTTGATAAATCGTGCATTACGAAATCACGTGAAAATTTCTAAAGATAAGTGAATTGTAAAAGGCATGAATTGTGCTTTTTTGAAAAAGCACACTGTAAAACAGATATTCTTGTATATCGTGGGGTTGATGGATTACTGTTTCAAAAATTAAAAATTGGATCCAGTTATATTACAATTCTTTTAAATCGTGATGGTAAATATACTATAATTGGTAAAGACCAGGACACTAAAACTTTAATTGTGGAGTATCAAAATGGCTGATAACAGAAAAATCGTTTTATTGAAGATGGAGAGGGTCTTGAAATAATTCCTTCACAAGAAAATACTGAACAGGAAGAATCTGAAGACCAATTTGAAAATGTAAAAAACCTGTTTCAGATACTTTAGTGAAATCAGCTCTGAAACGACTAAAAACTACAAAATGAAAATACATTCAAACGCATTGCAACGACTTATCATGAGCCACAAACTGAACGAAAAATGGATTCCAGGCATTCGAGGATATCATAATGCTGCTGGATGTATTCTTATGGCAGCAGACACTAATCGATTCAATCTTCAATTGAGATCATCTGGATCGGATACTCCTAACACCTGGGGCATGTGGGGTGGCTCCTGCGATAATAATGAAGAACAGGGAGACACGGTTATTCGAGAACTTCAAGAAGAAACAGGATACAATGGTCCTGTGAAACTCTTTCCTTTATATGTGTTTCGAGATATGAATAGAGGATTTGTTTATTACAATTTTCTTGGAGTTGTTCCAGAGGAGTTCACACTCAAAACCAATTCTGAGTCAGCAGGAACAAGCTGGTTTAAATTTCCCAACTGGCCAGGAGATCTTCATCCGGGATTGAAAACCTGTTTAAATGATAAATATTCGTACCGTATTCTTGAATGTGCTGCGCAAGGTGTATTTGGTGGCAATCTTCTTTGAGAAAATTATGAAATACAAAAAATTTCTATATGTTTTGTACACCCTCATTAGTCTGTTCTTGACAGCATTTAGTGTAATTTTTATCAATTGGTGGGCACCTTTTGTAGCTGTACCCGCTAATGATTATTTGCAAAATGTTCGAAATCATGTTGGCGGTCAAATGTTGCCATCCTGGTTAAAATGGTTCGATACATTTGACGCATCTATAGATGCAGGTTGGATGAATGGCTATTTCACTGATAAATACACAACCAGTACACCGCCATCCTTTCTTTTAAGAAAATGGTATCAGATTCGATGGCTTTATCGTAATCCAGCACAGGGTGCCGATTATTGGCTGTTAGGAATTCCATTCAATCCAGATGAATGGTCAGGTATTTTGTTATATAGCACTGTTAATGGTTCTTTGTTTCATGCTCAAACGCAATCTGGATTTTTCAATACTGAATTTACTGCACTTGACAAAGTATGTCTGAAGGTGGGCTGGAAAGCATGGAATTATTATGATGTCACCACTTACAAATTCAAAAATGAACCATGGGGACCTGAAATGAGAGTTCCTTTTTGCTTCACTTACATTCCCTATTCATTGATGTTTTGGAAAAAGAAAAGTGACAATTCAAATTCTTGAACTTCTTGAAAAATAATTATGCCTACACCTTATCTAAAAAAACTGTCTAAAGAAGGAAAGGGTTCATTGCCTGCTTTAGAAAAGAAATGGAATAAAGCTGGAGAAATAGCAAAAAAAGAAGGTCGTGAAGATGACTATGCCTACAGAACTGGAATATTAAAAAATATGGTAGGCGCAGCAATCAAGCGACTTTGTGCAACTAGCGAAATAGATGCGGATTCATTTGAAGGCTGGATAAATACTCTTCAGTATGAATACACTCGTCCTGAGGGAGCTGATTATGTTATTGTAAATGCTCCTGAAGCTGAAATCAGGGATAAATTATATTCGCAAGAATGGAATGGTGTAAAAGATAGAAGTGGCGATATGTCAAAAGGCGAACATCAAGTCAATGTGAAATCTGAAGATGAAAATTCCACACGCATTACAAGTGTTCGTTGAACTACAAATCATCGTTGCATAAATTAGCTTTTCTGACAGAGGATTCTTATGAGTCTCATCAAAATTCATTATCCTAACAGTGCCGAAGACTATGCAGACATGCATATTAAAAATAGCGTAAAAGACAAAGCATGGTCTTTAATACATGAGACAGTTCCGCAGCTTACTTTGCCGCTGAATTGGCAAGTCACCTGGTACGAATCCTCTGTTGTTTTTCTATCGCCAAAAAGAACACGATCAGTCAAGATCAATATTAAAGGCGACGTTGAAGTTGATCAACGTCTTATTGGCGGTAAATTCAAATCAGAAAAATTCTCACATTCTTCAGTAGTTGAAGCTGTTGAAAAACTGAAACAGCTTTTTCAATAATTAGCTTTAACCATTCAATATGCTACTCATCACTACAATTTAATATTATACAAATGATGAGTACGCGCCATGCCATTTATCAATAAAACAAACAATCGAATTTTACCTGCTAATGCACGTGCCGCAGACGTTGCAGAAAAAGCAGTGCAAGAAATAGTACCAGTTGCTCAAAGTAGATTTTATTCAGCTTTTCGAGTTCAGGGAGTTCAGGCCATACTTTACTCCCGGCTGACCAGTGGAAGAAAATGTAATTGCCAAAGTGCAAGAAAACAGATCAATGGAATTCTTGATCGAAATGGCAAGGCTTCCAATGGAGTCATAAATCAGCTTCTAACAGGTGATCTGAATTTTGATGTAACTCCATATAATTTCAATCAGGAACGTTATTTGCCAGAAGCTTCTGGCACAAATGGACAGACCTCACCAACAGCTTCAGGTAACAAAAATCAGGGTGTTTTTGATATTGCAACAAATGAAGAAGTTTTTCCTTTTGCAAATGTACAAGAAAAAGGTTTTGGTGATAACGGACCTGTATCCAATATAGACATAGATGATCTGGCAGGAGATTTCGATCCTGCCGTAATGGGCTTTTCTGAAGTCAGTTGTGGCATATGTTTTGGCACTGGATTTATTGGTGGCTATACTCCCTTTCATGCACATCGTCAGGTTGTGGCTGCTTCTGATGCCACTATAGATGGTGAACTCGATCTCACACAAACGCCTTGGGTAGCTGAAGCTACTTATTTTTGCCAAAAAATAATTTTGCCTAAAAGTGCCATTGGAATAGATTCATTTCAAGTGTGGAATAACATAAAACCAGTACCTGCCGAATTTTATATAGATGGCTCTCGAATTAACAATATAACTCAGATACTTGCAAAGTGTGATGGAAAATTTCATCTTGTTGAAGCTCGATTCAATAGTCGATTCACTCATGTAGAATTTCAATTCATCATTTCAGATGAGAGTGTGTATTTTGAATTTCCCAGACGACCTAATTCTGCTGATACTTCATTGCTTGAACAGATGGATCCTTTTCAGATAATGTTATCTCCAAACGTTCCTAATATCAATTCTATGGACGTAATTGTAGAAATGCAATTGGGTAAAATTCTTATAGTACAGAATGATAATCCCTGGATGACACGTCAACGCAATGTTTTAGGTCCTGAAACTCAGGTACGCGTTGCACAACCACAAGAGATATTTCGAATCCTTCCTTTTCCTGGAAGAATCATGACCAAAAATGCTACAACCAAATTTGTTCGTGACAATCAATCAGGACCACATAGAACTTGAATCAGGAAAAACTCACATGAAAAACAATGCCGCTATTCGTCTTCAAGCAACAGCTAAGAAAACTGCTAAAAAAATGAATTCAAAATCAATTCATGCTACAGAACTTCCTAAGTTTCGATACATTGATGATGCTCTTCGTTTTCTAGACAAACTTAATAAAGAGGTGGACGACCTTGGAAAAATGGTAACTGTTCAGCAAAAAGCATTGGCATTTCTTACTCGACCTAAGGATAACGTTCGTGCAGCATTGACAAAAGCCGCTACTTTTGAATTCAATATTGGTGAAGACTATGAAGGAAAAAATAAACGCAATCTGAAACGAAATATTGCTACTGATATTCCAAAAATCATAGTTCCCAATATTGATAAATTAAAAAATCAATATGGGCTTTCTGAAGATCTGTATGAAAAATATCGTCTTCTCGAATCAATGGAAACACAGCTTGCCATGCAGTTTCCTGACAGACGTGGGGAAGCTTATGAAACTGCAATATCCTCTTTGCGTGCGCTGAAGGATAAAGTTGCAGGCCATTTAAAAAAGGTCCTGGCTTTTCTCAATGAAATTGCAGCTAAACACATTCCAAGAAGTTTTGAGAAGTATATTAGTGCTATTACCATGGAAGTTGAAGAAAATGTTCAATTTGAATCTTCAAATACCTTCATTTACATGTCAGTGACCCCCGATGGAGAACTGTCTTTTACTGCGTATCTGATGCTGGTAGGTGCTATAAATGATGAAGGTAAAATAACACCTCAGCTATACATCAGTATTCAATTAATAGTTGGTGGCCCTGTATACATTCAATTAAATCACGAATACGAACTTCCCAATCAATTGTTCAGAGAGGGTGGCGTTGAAGTAGACTCTGTTGGGGGTGCAGTAAAAGCAATTTCTCATCTGCTTGATCTGGAAGATTTTGCAACCTCAATGGGCACAGTACCGCTGGTCACTCAATTAAAAATGGATCCTTCAAAAATCAGTGAAAATATGTTCACATTTAAGGACTTCATTTCAAAGCTGGAAGTCAGTCCTGAAAAATTGACTTTTCAACTTAGACCGGGTATCGAAAAGGATCAGCTACATGATTTAAGCTATGCTTTATATCCTCAAGTCAAAGAGCTATTCAAGAATACACGTGGCACTAAGCTAAAGATGGAAGTCTCTTTGACTCATATCGATTTTTACGTTAATACCGTTGCACAGAAAGGCGAAGTTACTTACGATGATGCGGAATTTTTGAAAGATCGTTTTGGTGCTTCAGATGCAGTACTTCGTAAAGTGGTCAATATTCTGAATACCTCAGTCATGGGCAAATAAAATATTCAAGAGTTGAAAAACATGACTGATCTAAAAACACATCTTGGATTAAATGAACAGGTATTATTCAATGAACAACTATTAGGCGATCCGGATTCTAATCCAAACATTATTGTTCAGCCTAACATTCCTGTTTCTGGAGTTTTATCTCGTCTCATAGAAAGTATGTATATAGAAATGGGACCAAATACAAGCCGACAGAATTTTTTAAATGAAATAAGAGGACTTGAAAAAATTCTCAAAAAGAAAAAACCTGTCAGCTATGGTACAAAAGATAGAATCTCATTATTCTATTTGAAACATAATAAAGATTCCTGTTCAGTATTTTTCAGAAATGAAAGTGATATAATAAGCGGTTTATTGGAAGTTTCTGGATACGAGGTTGATTCGATCTATATTGAAAACAATTACAGAGGAAAAAATCTTGGAACAGTTTTGTATTTAACTGCTATCAGAATTCTTGGCAAACTGAAAAGCTCTTTCAATATTGGAATAATGGCTGTTCGTACCTGGAAATCTGTGAGCAAGTACTATGAAGTTCAGCTAAAAGATGAGAATGATGAGGCAGTGAAGTATGAATGGGGATCTAATGGAATTCCTGTAGTGAATGGAAAACCCATTACAGCTATAAAAACTGATTTTTATTTTGAGGCGCACAAGTAATGGCTAATAATCGCCCGTTTGTTTTTTTCAAAGATCCTGTTGAGGATGTATCTTATCAAGCGGATATATCGTCACGTCTTCAACAAAATGAAACAATAACTTCTGTAACTGCGGGATCAGTCAATCCTGATTCTAATAATCCTCTATCAGTAATCATCAGTTCTGACAATTCTTCTTTAGTACAATTTACTGCTTCTGGTGGAAATAACAATGTCACTTACGGATTTCAGCTAACAGTAATCACTAATGCACGTGTTCTGCTAATTACTATAGCCATTACTGTAGCAGACAGAAATTCGTTCATTCCATATTCTACGGAAAATCCTGAAGCTTTTCAGGATCTGATAGATGAAGTAGAAGCAGGTAAAGCTTCTATTGGAACTGCTGTTTTTTCTTTTCCTCCACAAATTGATCCTGCCGGAGGATTTGTTACCTGGGAGCTGTTAGCTTCAGATGGAACAGTCTATGCAGGAGGCAATGCGTTTTCCTATTCAATTGCATCAAATGGTATTTCCAACACGGTAAAAGCTCAAAGTGTTATTGCAGTACCTTCTACAGTTCCGCCTTCACTGGACGAACAAAAATATCAATTACGCTATACTCTTTCATTGCCTCAAGATATTGGTCTTCCCGGAGATCCTCTAAGCGATAATCTTGGGCAAAATGTATTTTTTCAGTTTGAAAATGTGCGTATTGTAGGACTGAATACTGTCCCTCTGGGAACACAACCTTCTGTTGAATTGCAAGGAGTTCCTGCCACAGTGTCGATCATAATTGATCGATTGTATGACAATGTTACTGTAGAGTTGTGGTCAAATAATAAACAGATTGCACCACCATCAAAAATAGCTGATTTTGAACGAACTTCGGCGGGATGGTACTTTGCTGGTGTCATAGATACTTCGCAATTGATGGTTTCACTTGTTCCCTATCAGTTGATATGGAAATATTGGTCCTCTTCTAATGCTGCCGTTATATATCAGGAAAATGCAGATTTCTGGGTTGTTAATCCATCAATCATGTCTGCTGTCAATGATGTCAAAGCAAAAATAAACAAAGCAAGAACTACCTTATATGGAACTCCTGATCTTTTATATCCGGAACCTACCATATTGACCTGGCTTCGTCGTGGAGGCGATGCTTTCAATGGGGCATATGGACAATTCACTTCTTTTACTTTTATAAATGCACTAGGTGTAATAAGAGAATTCTGGCTTCTGGAAGCTGAACTGGCAGCACTGGAATCACAATATCTGGCTGAAGGAGAAAAGGCATTCAATTTCACTGGCGCAGCTATAACATTGGATGTAGATCGTACTTCATACCTTGATAGTGCTGCTTCGAAAATTCAAGCTCGACTGGATAGTGAATTAAAATTGATAAAGCAGAATCTCATCATAAAAGGGCAGACAGGTGGAGATGGAAGTGCCGACCCCACTAAACTGGCACACGGTGCTATTGGAACAGTTGGTATAACAATTACACCTGCTTCAATGTGGGGCAGATATGGTCCAACGTATTTAAGAGGACTTCGATGATTTCTAATGCACTGCATAGAATAACTGCTACGGAAGAATCTTTAACGAGTACCGCAGCAAAATTGGATTCATTTCTTTCAACTTTATCTGCCAAACAGCATGATTATTTTTTCACGGGATTGCCACAAGCACTAGAATACTGGTTCAGTCAATTTTTTAAACAAAAATTATACATTGAAGATAACATACTTGAAGCGAGTTATTCCAAACTAGGAGTGAATGAATTAAAAAGAATGGTCATAGCAATGTCCTATTTGAAGAAAATATATAAGGTTTCATTGCCCGGTAAAGTTATATATAGATTGACAGGCGTTAAAGAGCTTCCAGATTCTTCGGTAGTAAAATTTGAAAGTGCAAATCAGTTTCGTAGTCTAACTTCCTGGACTACTAATAAAACTCCAGTGGTAGTAGGCAGAACTGTCGGAAAAGGTCCTGATATAATACTGGAACATAAAGTAAAAAATGAAAAAATTATTCTTTTCAGTAATCAGTCTGTCTCGTCTTTGGTAAATGATGTATTAAATAATTTTGACTACTTTAAAGAAAAATATTTTGAAGATTCACATTATGTAGATCGCTGTCATGCCTATTGGCAACTAATGTCAGAGTATCTTAAACGTTTCTATAAAGAAAAAGAAGTAGCTGTTTTCTTGCCAAAGTCTCAATCTATAGAATGCAACTGGAGGCCAGCAAGGAAACTTTAAAAATTTATGTGCATCGATTGTAATTTTATTGCATTGCTGTACACTTAGACTCACTGATAAAGGAATATATAATGTATAGAATAATTAGTAACAAGGATATAACAAAATGCATCTTTGTGCTGCTGCCCGTTTGCTTGAAACTTCCGATGAACCTGTAGATATCACCGCACAGTTCGATCAAACTTGTGAAATCGAACTCAAACAGATTCAATCTGCAATGGGACGTTGCAATGTTATTTTTTCCTATGATAAACATCATTTGTTTCATAAAACAAATCCCAATGATGTAGCACAAGAAATTGAAACAGTTATTCAAGAACTGGATAAATTGGGATACCATTTGCGTATTCTTAAGGGTGTTCTTGAACGTGAACGATTTTCTGTCAAGGGTGATAACGGTTTATGTCTGCAACGACTCAATGATGGATTACGTATATTCTTTTATACTCCATAATTTTTATAGCACAATTCGGAAAATATTATGTCAACAATGATAAATTATGCTGAAGCCAAGGCCGCCATGTCTGCACAAGGTCTGCCTGTTTCAGCAGGAGAAAACTGGACTATTGAAGATATGTCCTCATGGTTTTATTTTTCTGCGGGAGCAAGCTACGGTTCAGAACCTTACGACATATACGGATCCAACTATGCTTTTGTATATGCAGTGACTCCCGAACCTGTGGCAAATGCTGTTGGTGAATCCTCGGAACAACCATCACCCCCAGAAGAAGAACTCACAGAACAACCGCCAGATGAGCCTGTTGTTGAAAATGAACAACCGGATTCAGATACCTCGGAATACAGCACAGAATAATTCATCTGATAATTATTCGGAGGAAAAATGTGGCAGCGTCGTGGTAGAAATACAAAACGGAACAGCTATGGCGTTGCTTCAATACGCCGGGACAGCTACAACAGTTACAATGGCTGGTCTGAAAAAGCAGGATGGTGGGAATTGGTATCGCTTGTCAGTAAAAGATCAGGAGGTCAATGCGAAGCATACTATAGCGGAATACGTTGTGAGAATCGTGCAAAAGAGGTTCATCACATAGTTCCTTTATCAAAAGGTGGTGCTAATGCAATGTCAAATCTGATACATTTTTGTGAACGGTGCCATACTCGAAGACACAATCATTTATATAGAAAATGAAAATTCATGCATCCTTACGTCTTTTGGCAAGCAATGTAGAGGCAGGCAAAGCATTGACCGCCATAAAGAAAATATTGAATAACTATAGTTTCGTGACCAATCAGGAAGGTCAGGAACAAACAGTTATCTGGAGATCTTCTTTGTTCAGGGCATCCTTAACCCTGAATCTGGATGAAGATACTTTAATGTTTGAATTCCGTGATAAAGGAGCAACCGCCGGATTTGATGCAGAAGGAACAAATGCAGATTCATTATTCAAAGATATTCGTTACAATGTTACTGAATTTCAGCCAGTAAAAAAGATGCTTCCAGAAATTGCTGAACTAAGAAATCAATTTGCACACATAGGAATTTAATCATGAAAATTCAAGCACTCGCACGTTTACAATCTACTCAAAATGTTTTAGCAATGAATGCAGACGAAGCAGGTAAAGCTCTTGTTGCACTTCAGCAAATATTTGGTAAAAAATATAAAAAGTCACAAGTAGAAAACTATCAATCTATTTTGTGGAAAAATAACCTTTATAAAGTTGCACTGTTTCTAGATACAGATCTGAAAGAACTTGGTGTTCAGTTTATTTGTAGAGGCACTAGAATAGAAGCATATGGAAAAACAAAAGATGCTCTATTCAGAGCGATACGAAAGCAGCTACGAAAAAATGCAAAAAACATTCAAAATTTACCAGAAGATGTGCAATCTGTTATAGAAGAGCTGAACGACGTTCGTTAACTTTCTAGGAACAGGGTTACCTAGTGTAACCCTGTTCCGAATCATTAAAGGAATTTAATCATGAATGAACAGGAATTACAGCAATTGCTGGTAGTGTATCTTCGAATTAATAATAGTCCTACTGATGAACAGTTTCATAATCTTGCCGATGCAGTAGGTACTGATAAAGAAACTCTAGAAGCAATTGCCTATAAAATGCTTGCTGAAACCGATGAAGTGGAGGGCATTCCCACTGTACATGCTACTTCTACTCATTCCGAAGTTGGTTTTGAAATGTGTGAAGATGATTGTGATGATCCTTATTTGCTTATAGAAGCAGAGGTAGATGCTCCTGGAGATGCCCCTCAATCAGAACAGCAGGATGTTTTACAAGGGGACTACGATCCTTTTACTACTTCAACTGATGATCTGGCCTTGAATGATGGCGCCCCCATGGGCACTTCTTCTATTGAAGAAAATCAGGATGCTACTCTTGATGATGGTGTAGCTTCTGATGATACCGGTATTGGTGTATCTTCTGATCAAAGTTCTGTGTACAACGATGGATTAGCTCCTGTGCAATTTGCAGCTTTAGCACGTTTGAGAGAGACTGAATAATGGAACAGATTCCTTTTCTTGCAAATCTTGGAATTGGATCAATGGAGCAAGCGCGTTCTCCAACAGTCGATACCTTTCCACGAATGTTCAATACTAATAATCGGTCAGATTGGGAGCAAGCAGTTCAAGAATTGATACCATCCGGTAATGCTTTGCAAGACTGGGGAATCACTATTCGCAAGTATGTAAATCTTTGTGAACAGAGAAATGTATTTCCATTTCAATCGTTTCAACAAAATAGAAACGATCAGATTTATGACTATCTTCGTAGTCGAAGAAAAACATTTGTAAATTTTATAGATAAATGTAATTTTTTTGAAAATGTTGCAATACGATCTACTCATCATAAAGTAGTCGTATCTGATAGAGGTTTTGTTCTTACAGTGTATGCAAGAGCTAGAATAGCGGATCCCACTTTTCTTGACTGGTTAGTCAAAAGTCCACAACCCAGATTTAATGCCGCTCAGGATATGGGCGGTCGTTACATTCGTCCTCTACAGGATGGATTAAATATGTTTGTTCATCCAGATGGTCAGGATACATACAGATGGTGTATTGGATACGATATTGACTGTCCTTTTTATCCAGAACTTCCGAATAATTTCATACCGTCGAAAGCAGAACTGGAACGATTCATTCTTGAAGTTTTATGGAAACCTATTCTGAGGACTTCGCGCCCTTTGAACATGAGCTACCGGCTTATCTGAACAAACTAATTATTAGTAAATAACAGTGTTGCTATGCAATTTCTATTTTGCACAATTCAGCTTGTAATAAAAATTGTGCAAAACAAAAAATTCAGAAATGTTCAAAATAGAGACTTCAAGAATTTCATTATTCTAAACCTGCAATTTTATTGCGTTACAAAATGAACAGTTTAAAATAAAAGAACAGGAGTAATTATGGCATTGCGTCCAGTATCAAATTTGCACATACCAGAGCATCTTATGCTACCAAGCAAAGATCTCAAGCAAAGATTTTTCTATGTTTACAATCATGGTTTCACGGGATCCGGTGCCGCATTCATGACTCGTTTGTGGGCATCTATGTATTTTCCTTCAGTGACTAAAGATCCTAAATTTGGTACCAAGAAAATTCGTGCCACTGCTGAAAAACTTGCTGCAATAATTCCAGCCGGATACCTTCGAGTTAAAAAAGAAATGGGAAAAAATCCCCATTTTGTAGTAAGTGTTCCAATTTACACTTTTTCAAGAAACATTTCCCAGTCCTTAGCATTTCTTCAAAATACATTTTTGGGAGGAGAACCATCATCTACACCAACGGCTGAACAGATTCGTCATGCCAATGATTTTGAGAACAGTTTGCCGGAATCTACAGAAGGTCAGATAAATTTCACAACAATTACTGCCACAAGAGTTATTTCAGCAATGCGTCTGGATGCTTTCGGACAGGAAGCATTGCGCACATGCCTTATTAATGTTACTTTTCAGGCCAAAGGAAATCTGGTAGTAGTTTTTGCCAATTTTCGAATAACAAAAGAAGAAGCTCAACAGTTGACTACAACTGAATGGCAACAGCTTCGTGATATAGATTTGTATCCACCACTTCTGCAATGGGTGCAAACTACTTTTGGCGATAGGGGAATGGTGCCTATAGCAAGTTTTCCTGTTTCCAAAATTGCATTTACTTTACCTGCTTCACACGTTGAAAACGCTCGTATTAATGAGTATGGCATCTCTATCAGTGGCAATGGAGTTCCATTATATCTTCCCAAAGAAGTTGACAAACAGCAAACTATTGCTTATGAGGATAAATACACTCAAGCTGGCAGTCGTGAAGATGGTTCTTTTGCTTTGGTGGACATTAATGAAGGTGCTTCCGCAATGGAAAGGGGGACCGAGATAAAAACTCGTCTTCCTGCTAACATTGTCGTAAGTATAGATTGGCTCAATAACAAATTTGCCTATACCAATACTTCTGGCATGCTGACAGTGCAGGACCTCGCACGTTTTCATAAAGCGGATATTTCACATATTCGCAATCTAATGGATGATCGTGGCGTAACAGATGCACTTATTAATAGCGCCATTCGTATGGGGGAAGCTGCAGGAGTCAGTGAGTCCGTTTTCAGACCGCTCGCCAAAGATCTGGCAGGAATAGAGTTATCTTCAGTGTTACGTCAGCAATTTGATCACGCAGAAAATTCACCATTTGATTGGTTCAAAACTGCGGCACGTGCCTACAAGTCAGTTGAGGATCAGGATGTAATCAAAATTTCAGATATTTCTATAAATGGATTTGGTCCTTTTGCTCCTTTGGCACGATACATTAAGAATGTCACAGATGCAATTATAGGAAACCTTGAATCTGTATATGTTAGATATTCAATCAAGACTGTTTCTGAAAGTCTTCCGTGGTTAATAATGATTGCAAAGTACAGTGACAATATCACTGAACTTCGTGCAAAAGATGAAGCCAATAGAAAAGCTGCAATTGAACAAAAAATTGATCCAGATTGGACTATTCCTTCTTGCCCATTACTTGCAGATGAAATAGGACTTCTTCCGCATCAGAAAAAAGTACGCAATCTTCTCAAAGACAGCCCTGACTTTGCCATTATTCCCGTTCAGGCTGGCGGGGGAAAATCTGTTCTCATTCTTACAGATATTCTTTATGAGATTAAAGCTAATCGTAGTGAGCCTTATCTCATTTTGTGCCCTGGGCATCTGGTTGCAAACTATGTACAGGAAATAGTATATTTCACCAAAGGTAAGTTGAACGTAATACCTATTGTGTCGGTGGTTATTGAACAGAATGGCTGGGCTAGATTACAGGCTATATTTGAAGCAGCACCGCGTAATACTGTAGTAGTTTGTGACTATGATGTTTTGAAATTTAGAGCACGTTCTGTTTGCTATGGAACTACTCCTGAAGTAGTTTACCCTGTTGTGGATTTTTTACGTCAATTTAAATTTGGATACGTTGCAATGGATGAATCGCATCGTGTGAAAAATGATAATCAACGTGCTCGTACCACACAGCTTCTTATTTCAGATATCAAAAAGAAAAGACTTGCTTCAGGTACCATGGTACACGATAGTCCATCAGATCTTGCAGTGCAGATTGGTATGATGGACCCAACTCTTTTTGGAACAAAGGAACAGTTCAATGAAAAATATGGAGATATCGTATCTGGTGGACGTGTTGTAAAATGGCGGCCTAATGCGCAACAAGCTGTAATGCAAAAAATTCGTAGTCGTGTAGTTATTGCAGGGGCTATGAGAAAAGAATGGGCAGCACTTTTACCAAGAAAAAGAGAAGCTATTCTTGTCACAAGCCTGACTCCAGAACAGCAACGAATTTATGACAGTCTTCTTGAAGGTGTTTTGAAACAGATTCAGGAAGATGCTAAAAGTAAAAAGGCACTGAAGAAATTTCTTCAAGAGGGAGAAGATGAACCTACACCGAATCCTGATACGGCAGAAGGTGAAGAAGAACAGGAAAATGAAGTAAATGAGGACGAAGGCGAAGATCTTGCCGATTTGCTTAAACCATATCTGGCCAGATTGGAACAGTTTCTTATAGCGCCAGGATCAGATAAATTAGTTCAACATGAACTGAGTGGGCCAGATCTGATTTCACGTAAAACATTAAGAATATTAGCACGTGTACATGCTCATATCTTTGGTGGTGACAAATGGTACGATGATAATGGTAAATTGGTTACCGAAGATTATGGTCCATTTCCTGGAAAGGTGCTGATTTTCTGTAATCAGATTGAATCTGCCGAAGAAGTGTGGCGACTGGCATCTCCACAATTGAAAGCATGTGGCATTCTATATAAAGCAGCAGAGAAAACAGAACATGGAGCACGTTTTGAAAATGATCCAAAAATAAAATGGATGGTAGGTGTTCAGGCATCTATGAATGAAGGTTTGAATTTTCAGTTCTGTTCTCGATTAATTCGTACTGAAACCGTATGGAATCCGGGCGCTCTTGAACAAGGAGACTCTCGCATCAACCGTCCTGAACTAAAGAAAACTGAAGTACGATCAACTATTTTTTATGATACCGTAGTAGCTGATAAGACTATCGACATTACCAAAACAGCCAGACTGATATCCAAAATTATTGCTGCTGCAAAATTTGAAAATGCCGAAAATGTAGAATACGCTGCTATTCCTGATGTGCCTATCATAAAAATGAGTTTTCGAAATATTCGAAGTTTGAATACCTGGCAGCCTATTTCTGAAAGTAATCCCGGATTGCTGACCTACGCTCAAGCACTTTCAAAATATGTGAATGTTCGAGAAGACGATTATGATCAGTATAAAGAAAATTACATTAAGAAGTATGGCACAGGCCCAGTACGGGAAAAAATACCGGTTGCGCCTAATCCAAAAGATGCAAAACTTTTGAAAAGAGTTCCTTACGTTCCTGGATTAGGTATCTATAAAGCAGAAGATTTAGGACTTGTTCGTATTGATAACTATCTCAATATGTCTCAAGTTGATACCGAAAATGAAGATGAGGATGAAGCTAGTATTAACGAAGAAACCGCCCGCAAACTAGATGCCTTAAAGGGAATGCCAGTTCATACAGAATTTGGTGAAGGTATAATTCGTTTAGCAGGCCGTGGAAAGTTCACCAGTGTTATTCTTAACTCAGGTTATGCAGTAAAAATTAGAAAAACTCAGGTTTTCTTGATTACACGTACCGAAACTTCTACAAAAGATATTCGTAATCAACTACTGAAAATGGTGGGGGAATTACCTCTGTCTACACCTATTGAAGTTCCGGCTGAATCATGGAAAGCATCAAAAGCTGCTGAAAAACTTCAACTTGAAAAACAAAAAATTCAAGAAATAAAGGAAACAAAGAAACGACATGAAAAACTCAAAGCCGAACTGTCAATAGAACTTTATTTGTTTATTGCTAATGGATTTTTAGGAATTGACTATGCGATTGATGAAAACAACCAAACGGCTATGAAAACACTTCAGGCCAATGGATTCAGAATTACGGCACCTTTTTACTATTCCAAAATATCCAGTGCACTAGCTTTAAAAAATCAATTGAATCTTTGGCAAGAAAAGGGATTAAGACCTGACAAAATTATTCTTGAACAGGGTGGCAGAGAAGCATTCAATGAACTGTACAAGCTTATAAAAGCAGGTAAAATAAAAAGTCATTCGGATACTTATAAATATGCTAAATCGAACAATGTTGTGAATTTTTTCAGATTAGAGCACAAACCCAATAATAACAAAATGCAGTTCAAGCCTTATGCACTAATACAGGACAATATTGCATATATTGCATTGCCTGCACAAGGGCAAGCAGGCACCAGAACAGCCATGAGTGCTCAATTTAGAAAACCCACTTTCAGATGGAGCCTAGCAGACCCAACCCTGAGTTATTTTGGAACGGTTCAACAAATCGAAGAAAAACTTCAAAAATTGGAAGAATCAGGAATACAAATTTCCAATATCAAAGATCTTGAACCTGAATTACGTAAATTGCGTAGAATGTCAATTCGCAAACTTAATGAAAATGAAGGTTTTTAAGGAATAATTATGGTGGCCAGGGTTATAGGTAATAGAGGTACCTATTTTGGAACTGGTGTAGGTGGTGCTGGAATTCAATTTTATCCAGACGGTATAATCAGTTCTGTTTGTATTAGTGGTGAAACAGGAGATCGGGCGTATTTGCCTGCTTCATCTATTAACTCAAGCGGTAAGCTCTATCGCGGATATTCTTTTCAAAGTGGCGCAGGTGGAATTGTAGATTTTACCCTTAGCAATGCTGCATTTCTTATGTCCAGAGATCCAGCAATTGCAGAACAGGCTCTTTGGGGTAATACTCTGACTGTTCCCGCTGGAGGTGAAATTGTATTTGCTCCATTTGCAGTTGCTGGTATTCGCATTACTCTAACAGGTAACGGTGAACTATACATTGTTGCGTCTTAAAGGAATTTAATCAAATGTAGGCGATATTAATTTTTAATATATTCGTTAATCTTTTCATAAGGTGACTACAAATAATAGTCACCTTTCTTTTAGCCATTGATACGCAACGTATTAGCAATATTCGGCTAGTCAGTATTTCCACAGTGTGTAATTTTATTTTATGCACACTGTGGAAATTTCATCATGAACAGTCTATATCTTCCGGAAGCCTGGCGCTCTGCAAAAGCATCTTTCAAAAAGAAAATAATTGCTAAACAGACTCTAGCAGATTCGCTTTCTTCTAATCTAGTCAATACTATCAATACGCCGAATGCACCTGCATTTGATGCAGAAAAAGATCAATCAATGCTTCAGGCACTTGATTATCCTACCTGGCTTCCATTTGCAGCGAAAACTTATCATATCAGTCCACACATTGAAGACTACATCATTATTCCGACTATTGTCTGTCCTTCAGATCTTCCCAATAGAAATGGTATAGGTTTTCCCGCAAAAGAATTGGCCACTTTTCTTCCGCCCCCTACTAACCGCATGGCGTACAAAGCATGGGCAGGATGTCCTGTTCACTGTTTTACGGGTGATACAAAAATCCGCACGTCAAAAGGATTGCGAAATATCAAAAATATTAAAGTTGGGGATAAGGTACTAACACACAAACATAGGTTTAGAAAAGTAACACATGTTTTTGATAACGGAATTCAAAAACTTAAAAGGATTAATTGTTACGGAATCACAATGCCTATTCTGGTTACCGACAATCATCCAATGTTTGTTGTGGACCGTCGTCAATTGTTTGGTTCTTCAAACTTAGGAACTGTTAGCAAGTTTGGAAAAGGGGCAAAAAATGAATATTCTAAAAAAATAAATTCACATTTTCGTCCTGTTTCTGATATTTATCCACTTGACTATTTAGTAGTTCCAATTACAGTAGGTGGCAATAAAAAAGTTGACCCCAATTTTGCATTTTTAACAGGATTATATGCTGCTGAAGGAAATCTGGAACCTAACAATAAAGCAATTGGAAAATTTACTAGCGCCAATTTTACTTTAGCTTTTTCAGAAAAAGATCTTCTTGATAAAGCAATAAATTGCGCAGAATCTTTAGGATTACAATACAAAAAATGGTATAACAAAAAGGACAAAACTTCAGGGTTTACTATTTACAACAGAAACTTTGCACATGCAATGTACGATCTAGTTGGTGCTTATTCACATAAAAAGAAAATGAAGGGTGAACTACGCAAATGGAATAAAGAGGGACTTGCTCACTTTTTAGGTGGCTATATAAGTGTAGGTGGCCCTGTAAAAGGTAAACATCGATTAAGATGCCGTACTGTATCTGAAGAATTAGCACAAGATATACAAATGACTTTTGGTCGTCTGGGTATTCCTGCCAGTGCCAACAATGATGGCGGCTGGACTTCCACGTTTACATCAAAATACCATACACGAAAAGGAATGCGTAAAAATCTTGAAGGAAAACCATTCAGGTCAAATGGTACTTCATTTTGTATTAGCGCATCTTTGCATGAAATAGATTTGTTGGTTCCATACGTGGTTGGTCGTAAATTTAAACAATTAAAACAGAAAGTTAAAGATACAAGCCCCAAAATATTGGTATATAAAAATCATATACTTCTTCCTATATCTTCAATTGAAGATGCTGGAAAAGAACCAGTTTTTAATATTGAAGTTGAAGAAGATCATACTTATGTTGCAGGGGGTGTCATAGTTCATAATTGCGAACATGATAATGAAATACATGAAAAAGCTTATGGGGTAGTGCTCGATTCAAGTCTTCACAAAGTTACAGGATATGGTGGTGGAAAACTATGGAAAGTCATGGGGCTGCTTGCAGTAGATAAAAACAAATATCCTGATATTGCACAACAGGTACTGACAGGTGAAATCAATACTTATTCTATGGGCGCACTTGTTGATTATTTTACCTGTAGTTATTGTGGGCAGGAATGTTCTTCAAAATACATGTGCCAACATGTTTCTTCTCCAGAAACTATTAATTGGAAATCTGTTAAAGATTTTGATGGTTCGGAACACATAGCATTTCTTAATGCTCACAATATACAGCCGATAGAAGTGAGCATTGTGAAAGATCCTGCGTGGGCACCTGCTTTATCGGACACACGTTTATCTCTAAAGGAAATTTAATCATGAAAATTCAAGCACTCGCACGTTTACAATCTACTCAAAATGTTTTAGCAACTGATTCGACTGAATTAACTGAAGCTTTTGAAGAGCTTCAGAAAATATTTGGCAACCGATATACACCAGACAATGATAGAGGATACCAAGGATTTTCGTGGGAAACCTCATCGTATACAGCTGCTCTGTATTTATATTCTTCTGAACTTGGTTTTGATTTTTCTGGCGGAAATCTGGAAATACAGGTAAATGGAAAAACAAAAGATGCTTTATTTAAAGCATTAAGAAAAGAAGTACAAAATGCACTACAACGAAAATTAGTAATTGAAGATGTGCCCAGTACTTTACAGAAAATAAAAAAATTATCAAATATTCATTAATCTTTTCAAAAGGTGACTACTATTTGTAGTCACCTTTCTTTTAGCCATTGATACGCAATGTATCAGCAATATTCGGCTAGTCAGTATTTCCACAGTGTGTAATTTTATTTTGTACAGAAATTAATATCCCGTGTGGGAGTATCTGTTCTTAACTTATTCGAGGAATACGATGGCAATTATTCACAAAAAGAAAGTAACGGCTGCTCCTGCGCCGGAAAGCACAAGTACCCATTTTTCTAATGGTACAACTTCTCCTGCTGTTGAAGATGGTGCTGCTGCAATTAATCATCAAACTCTGAATGATCTTCTGGTAGATCCAGATGATACAAGTGGATCAACTCATTTCAGTAACAATACTACTTTCAGCGAAAAAACAAATCGTAATAATGGTAGTGGTAGTGTTAAAGCATCAAGAAAAAAATCAGCTTCAATACTTGCAGATTTCATGGAAGACTCTTTGAGTGGTGAAGACGAATTTGATAGTGATGATACTTTGACAGACGTTAATGCAGACTCTGGCATTTCAAGACCAGATAATGTAACTCCTCCAGGAAGTACTCAAACTATTCAAAATGGCAAAGGCGATCCTGCTGATGGTTATCTGACTATTGCTGATAGCGATTTTGACGATGACGACAACTATGACAATGAATTTGAAGGTGAAACTGACGAAGTTGACGCTTCTGAACTTGAAGAAGATGAAACTGACGAAGTTGACGCTTCTGAAATTGACCCTGCCGCTATTGATAACGGTGGTGCTAATCAGCAACACTTAATGGTTGAATCTGATGCAGACTGGGATGATACCGACTCAGTGGAAGATATTGATTCAGATGTGGACGATTCTGATGTAACTCCTCAGTCTATAGAAGATGGTTCTTTTGAAGACGAAGAAGAACCCGATGAAGTAGTTTCGTCGCCAGATGAGCAAATGAGCCTTCTGGATATTGATGAAACTGACGACACTGGTGATGATGTTGTTTTCGCCAGCATTGGCACACGTCTTCATGTTATCAAAGCTAATCGCATCATTGCCTCGTTGGGCAAAAAATATGCGATTCAAGCCGGGCATGAAGATGTTTATCTAGGTGATGAGTTCCAGGATGTAGTGGGAATTGAAATGGCCAAACATGGCCTTCGTGCGGGTTTGCAAAAAATGGGATTTCAACTTGCTACTGTTAACATTTCAAAAAATGAAGTGATTAACAAACGTGTAGAAGCGAAGTCCAAAGTCGTAACGGCGGCACTTAGAAGAACTACAGATACAAAACACAAAGCAATGTCGCAATGTCTGGCTATTGCTGCGGTTGGTATTAATCGTGCTTATTTTAAAGACACACGTAACGAGCTTCGTGCAGCACTACAAGAAGAACTAGAATCTGCTGGTATGAGAAATGCGAGCGCAATGCTTAAACGAATATTTGCATCTCATGGAGTTTCTTACGCCAAGTCTATTTTGACATTGGCTTCAAAACTATCTGATCTGCCAGAAAATGCACGTAATCAGTTTGTTGCTGCGCTTGATATGACTTCTGATGGTTCAGAAGATTCTGACTTTTATGGAGAAGAAACAAGCCCGGATTTTCAAACAGAATATGCAAATGTTGAAGACGAAAGTGCAGATGAGGAGTTCGATGATGCATTTGAAGATGAACTTGGAGAACCCACTAGTATTATGTCTTCTTTGTCACAGCCGGCAAGACGAAGAAAAGAAATAAGCGCCAAGTCTACTGGATATTCAGTAAGTGCTTCTGCCGTATTATCAGGTGATGCTCCTTTCCCTGTTTGTTATTAAAAACACAAATTGCATTTTTATAGTGTAAGTTAATTACACTGAATTTCATTCCTAATATTGGAGCATAAATTATGCTGTATCTTCCATTGTCTAAAAATTCTGATAGCACAGAAATGAATGTTGCTCCTGGAGCGGTTATTCTTGCAGAAGGTCAGGCGCTAGTTCGCACTAATGGCGATCAATCTGCGGGTGTGATGCCGTCAACTGGTACTGCTACTGATGTTTTTCAAGGTTTCTCTTTTGCAGGTACTTCTGCTGCACCGTTTCCTGAAATGTATTACAACAAAGTAGAAATTTTCATTGTACCTGCTACTGGTGCAGTACAACTTTCTCTTCTGCCAATTGCGGGACAGGTAGCAGTTTTTGATAATACAGCAAATGCTCCTGTGCCCAATCCGACAGTAGCAGGACAACAGGTTACAGGATTAACCGCAGGTAATCAGGTAACAGTTACCTACAAATATGTCATGAACATCATACAGCAACGTGCTCTTATGGGCGATGTTCAGCCTGGCGGCTATAGCGGTGCATACATCGGCCAGATTGGTGTGATTACTCGTGGTCCTGTTTATACCAGCGAATTTGATGCTTCAGTTAACTGGGCAACAGTCACAGAAATTAAACTTGCAGCTAATGGTCAATTAACTGATCAGTCTGGTACGGGTATTTCTATTAGTGGCAGTGTTATTGCCGTACCGGGTCAGGAAATTCCTTTTCTAGGCATCATGTTCTCTGCAAATTTTGGGCCTGCGGACTAAAAATTAATTAAATATTGGAGTATATACAATGCCTACTAATAAAGTCAAAATTCGTGCATCCAAAACACCACGTGTTGCAGCAAGCGAATATCGTTTCCCGGGAGAGAGTACAAGGGTTGTCGGGTCAAACGGTGAAATAAATGCTTCGGATAAAAAAGATCTTTTCAATCGACAGTTACAGTTTCTAGCTGCTGCTTCTAATGGACAAATAGCATTAGATTCCACAATGAAAGACGCAGAAAGAGCTGCACAAACTTCTAAAGAACTCGTAAGAGCTGCTTTCAATGATGAATCCGCTCATCGAATTCTTGGCGAACGTATGTCAGACTCTCTGTATATTACCTGTAATCGTCAGGGATTCATGCGGAAATATCTGACTAAAATTACAGTAGAACAGGGCGCAATTCCTCGTTTTCCGTTGCGTACTAAAAACGTTACTGCAACATATTCAACATCTCCGACTCGCATTCAATCGCAAATTACTCGTGATAAATGGTTTACTCCACCCGAATTGCAGATTGTCACGCGCCCCTTTATTCCAACGAATGAATTGAATCAGTCTGCCGGGGATGTGCTTCAGGAAAAGTACGTTGAAGCAACTGAAGCTATCATGGTCAGTGAAGATCGACTTTGGTACAATCAGGTTAACTCATTGGTTGGTGTTGATAATGAACTGTCGCTTATCAGTGGGCAACTAACACCGTATACGTTTGCACAAGTTATGGTTAATGTCACGCGCTGGGGTCTTAAAGCACCGCACGTTTTGATTGCTACGGATATCTATCAGGATATCATTGGTAATCAGGATTTCTTCCTTGCTATTGATCCAGTTGCACGACATGAGCTGCTTCTTACTGGTGAATTGGGTGTGATGTATGGTTGCACGATTACTTCAGATGCATATCGCCATCCTGAACACAAAGTCCTGAATCAAGGTGAATTCTATGTTATTTCAGATGCACTGAATCATGGTGCGTATTCTGATCGAGGTGGTCTGCAATCCAGTCCTATCGATATGACGATTGAAAAAGTTCCGGGTCGAGGGTGGGTAATTCATGAATCTATGGCTATTTCTATTGCCAACAGTCGATCAGTAGCCAAAGGGCTGCGTCCGTAATAATCAAATATTTTCAAATTTAAGGAAATAATCATGAAACAATACAATCGCGCACTTGACTTCATGTCATTGTCGGCAGTTCAACTTCAAGCAGGTAATACTACACGTGCGGCAAAATTGCTTGCAAAAGCAGTTAAAGAACCCTCGTTCGCACGTGCCATTCAGATTATTGAAGCATCCAATGCTCAAGCGTATCGGGCACATTCTCGTGCTCGTACTGTCAGGGCTGCGGAAGAAGAAGCATTAGATAGTCTGGTAACAGATCTGGATGACGACGAAGGCGACGATATGGAAGAAGTGGAGGTGGAAGAAACTGCCAGCACTCAATTTGCACGTGTGCTTCGGTCAATGAGATAATAAACGCCAGAGAATCCGGCATAGCCTGTGCAATTTTATTGTGTAGCACTATATATTCAAGCACACAACAGGCAACAACTAGATAGCCCGCCTGGTTAATACCGTGCGGGCTATTTTTACATTCAGGAGTTAAAAATGTCTGATGGAGGTGTTCATCAAGTTAGTTTGCAACCTATAGAATATATGGTGTTTGCCGGATTTCAGAGGCGATTTCAACAAGTATTCAATTGCCCCTGTGCTTTTATTGATCAAAATGATAAAACAAGAGTTCTTGAACGTGTTTTTGGAAGAGGAAATTCATTAACGTATCCTTATGCATGGTTTGAAATACAGAACATGAGTCATAACTTGGATTCCTATAATCCAAACTATATGGCAAGAAGGGGCCTTGTTACACGTATTGCAACAGATAGTTCGGTACAAACAGTTCGAATTCTGCCAACTAACTTTGAAGTAGAAGTCACTTATATAACCAATCAATTTCAGTCAATAGATCAGGGTTCAGTTATAGCTTTTATAAAACGATGGTTATTTGCAAGAAGAATGGGCTATCTGAAATTCAGTATTGATTATGGTCTATTAAACTTCAATATAAATCTTACCAATTCAGAATCTGTTGCTGTTCCCAAACGTGACAATATTACTGAAGCCGAAACTAAGTACGAAGTAAAAACATCGACAATAATTCATGGTTATACAAGTGAACCTGTGTTGGGTATCAAGGGCAAAGTAAATCAGTTCAATGTGCAAGAAACCTATTCTACCTCTGATACACAGATCGTTAACAAGACTTATCATTCATTTAACAGGAATTAGCTATGTCACTTCAGATAAAAAATATGGGCAGAGATTCATTACAAGTAGGTATCATTCTTAAAAATGGCAAAAAAACAACTGTGCGAGTAATGCCTAGAACACAAAAAGGAATTTCACTACCTGCTGGATCGCGCGTGGATCCTTATTGGCTTGCAACACATACTTCCGCCAAAATTCTTGTTCGTGATGTACCAGAAAAATCTACAGGCATTTCAAAAAGTATTGCACCAAGTACAACTGCGTCTGGTGCACCTACAGCTTCATCGGTAGTTCAAAAGAACGCAGCTACTCCCTCCAAAAAAGGAGTATAAGAATGGCACTTTCTCCGATACAAGGTTCTAAAGTTATTGTTCAGGAAATTAATTTGTCACAAATCATTGTGGCTACCTCTAGTTCAGTAGCTTCTCAGATTGTGGTATCCAATCAAGGAGCCACTGTACCAATTAATATCACTAACAATGGAGACTATCTGTCTCAATATGGTAATCCTAATGCACAAATTGGATTTGATATCTATTGTGGACTCGATTATCTTTCGGAAGGTAATAATTTGTGGAGCCTTCGTGTGGTAGGCGAAGGTGCAATGTATTCTGCAATATTAATGTGGACAAATGGAAGTGATACGTACCTATCACCAATTGCAGATGGAATACCTGATCCTGCAAATCCCGATTGGACAGGACTATTGCCACCCGGTAATAATGAGGCAATAGCACTTTTTTATGCTAGTAAAGGTCCAGGTTCCTATGGTGATAATATTGCACTATCGGTCACTTCTGTAAATCTGACACAACCACAAGATATTCAAGTTACTTCCAGCGACACTGGTGGTAATCTTCCTGCTGCTACATATCAATATCAAGTATCTGCTATTTCTGCTACCGGTGAGACTCTTGCTTCACAACCAGTAGAAATAGTAATTGCAGGTGCGCAGGTTACTAACAGTAATACTATAACTTGGGATATTCAGACACAAGCCATAGGATATAAAGTGTATGGCAGAACACAGGATTCGGTTGGTTATATAGCGACTATTGGGCAGGGCACTAATTCATTTATTGATACTGGTGCCATAGCACCTGACACAACACAGCTTCCAATAACTGATGAGTCAGAAGTAACTACCAGTCCAGTATTTAATGTCAATGTGTTCGATACTACTATCTCAACACAGAATGCTGTTGAAATGTTTGATAGCACACTACTGGAAAATACCAGTTCAGCAGGTATTGAAACCGAACTAGAACAGCGTATAAATCCTTATAGTAACTACATTCGCGTAACTTCTAATGTTCCTGCACTTTTTTCTATTCCAGTAGTAAACAGCTCACCTCTTACTGTTATGGCAGGTGGTGATAGTGGTGCAGCACCTACTTCCTATGATATCGCAGGCGCATGGAGTACTTTCAGTGACAATCAACTGTATCCTATCAATATACAGATAAATGGTGGCCATTCGGATCCAACTGTACAATTGGCAATGGATTCATTGGCGCAGTCTCGTGGGGATCTTATTGGAATGCTGGATGTGCCTTCAGCAGATCAAAAATTTCAAGATGCAATAAACTATAGAAACCTTCAATTAAATCTTAATTCTTCTTACAGTGCATTATTCTGCCCTGACGTTCTGGAAGCAGATACGATCAATGGTAAACAACAGTACGTTCCATTTTCGGGTTGGGCTGCGGCACTATGTGCCCGAACAGATCGAGTGGCCAATCCCAGTTTTTCTATCGCAGGTCTTAATCGTGGTCTTATAAATGTTTTAAAGACTCGATATACCTACGATCAAGGAGAAATGGACAGTCTTTTTGCTGCACAAGTTAATTATACTATGGTGGGACAGGGAATTTCACTTTGGGAACAACAGACACTTTCTTCTGAATTTAGCGCACTGTCCTGGATATCAGTACGTCGCATAACTAATGTTATAAAAACATCGCTATATAAATTTCTTCTGTATTCCCTACAGGAACCGAATGATGATTTTCTTGGTAGACAGATTGTAGGTGCCTGTTCTTCCTATTTGCAAGCTATACAGAATGCAAGAGGTCTTAGCGGTTTTTCTGTGATTTCAGATAGCTCTAACAATAGTGCTCAGGATTTTAATAGTGGAATCAGGAATGTGGCAGTAATCATTATTCCTACAATTCCTACTCATTTAATTAATCTTCAGGTGGCCATAAGCAAACAGGGAGTTTCTTTTACAGAGGCGTTGTCACAAATAAATCCGGGCTAAAACATCATGAAAATTTTTGCATACGAAAGATTGGCAGCAACTGATTCTGATGTTATAGCACCTGCTACTTCATTTAAAGAAAAAAATGAAAGTGATTTGGCTAGAAGACAGCAACAGGAAGAAAAACAGGAAACTGAAAATACAGATAATTCGAACACTGAAACTTCAAGTCTAAGAGCTGCTTTGCGTATTCTTGCTTTTTCTAGAACAAAAGCAAGTTCGACTATCGATGGTGATTTTCCTGCGGGTCAATCTTTTCCCAGTCGAATTGTAACTGAAGATCCTGCTACTAATGACTACCTTAATACAACCGCCTGTGAGGATGTTCTAGCAGATGCAGATCCACATATTTTTAATCTGGCGGAACAACCTCTTCCTTAAGGAAAAATAACATGGCAAGAACATCATTATACGATGTGCAATCAATTCCAGATCCTGCACAGTCATGGGAATTCGATTTATTTTTACCATCGATTCCTGGATCTTCTAACACTAATCAGTTAACCTACAGATGCATGAGTGCAGTTGTACCAGGAACAGAAATAGATGAAGTAAGAGTTCCATTGCATGGTGTTGAACTGGTATTTATGGGAAGACGTAATTATACACATACGTTCAACACGCAAATGCTTGAAGCTATTGACTGGCAGACAAGAGCACAGTTGAAAGCATGGATGGACGCTGGCCGCGACTGGATAACGAATACTGGTTCTCAATCGTCAACGTACAAAGTAAATCTGCAACTTGTTCTATATAATGACATGCCGCAAGTAGCACAGACAATTACCATATTTGGTGCCTGGCCTAAAGCAATTCAGGATGTCAGCTTAAATGGTGGTGCATCCGAACATATTGCACCTGAAATTACTTGGACGTATGACTATATAGATAACTAAAATGCAAGGAATTATATTAAATATCTGTCTAAGGAGAATATTGTGCAGTCGCCATTTTCAATATCCATATTAATATATGGATCAAGTTCAAGCCCTCCATCTATAGTAAACGCTTCATGGGTAAGTTCATTGTCCATAACAAATCCGTCAGTTCCCGGTGTAGTAGTGCTATTTGGTGGTGACGGAGATTCTATTCCGGGTCTGTATATATGGGCAAATAATAGATGGACGTTCTGTTTGCCTTATGATGTTATCAGCAAATTTATTGTCTTCGGAGGTCAGATATCTGTATATGTAAATCTGACTGAAGAAATTGAAATAGATCCTAGTGTAGCAATTTATAGAAACGGTGTTCAGTCTTCTTCGTTGAATCTGACTCCCGATCCTGTTATCTGGGTCACTGTGTCAGTAACACCGCCTGGATCTTATGTTCTTCCACCTGCTACAGATTATACTTTAGGAGGCATAAAAGTCGGAGACAATCTGACAATTACAGGTGATGGTACATTAAGTGCAATAGATCAATCAACAGAATCTTATACACTACCGCCCGCCACAACATCAACTTTAGGTGGAGTAATTATTGGAGAAAATCTATCAGTTAGTGCGGGTGGAATTATAAGCGGCCCAACACCTACTCCTGAATATGTATTGCCACCTGCTACCGTAACAACTCTGGGTGGTGTAATTGTTGGAAATAATTTGACCGTTGAAGCAAATGGCACTCTTAATGCAATAGACCAATCAACAGAACCATATGTGTTGCCGCCTGCTACTTCAACGATATTGGGTGGTATAAAGGTTGGGGAAAATCTCACTGTAGAAGCAGATGGTACTTTAAATGCTTCAGGAAGTACTGCTGAATATATTTTGCCGCCTGCTACCGTAACAACTCTGGGTGGTGTAATTATTGGGCAAAATCTTACAGTGGAACCCAACGGCACATTAAATGCTATTGATCAATCAACAGAACCTTATGTGTTGCCACCTGCTACAGTGACAACTCTGGGTGGCGTGATAGTTGGGGAAAATCTCACTGTAGAAGCAGATGGAACTCTTAATGCAATAGATCAAGCAACAGAACCTTATGTATTGCCACCTGCTACTACCAGTTCTTTGGGTGGAATTATAGCTGGTGCGAATTTGACGGTAGATTCTGACGGCACATTGAATGCTTTAGCTACCGGCAATGTTGATGGTACCGCTCTTGGGGCTACAACACCACTGTTAAATGTCACAATCAACCCTGCTAACTTTCTTGGATGGGGAACAAATACTTATTTGTATGGAGATGCGCCCAATACATTGGAACAGTATAACGGTACTAATCCTCAAATATATCAGTTATACAATACTTTTACTGATATCAACAATTATGAACGAGGTTATGTTCGCTGGGTGGCCAACTCATTTCGAATCGGTACTGAAAATGCGGGAACAGGTATTGCGCGTGGACTATATTTTCAAACTCAGGGAATTAATAGATGGGCAATTACTACCGGCGGCAGTTTGAATCCAGGTGCAGACAATACATATTCTGTAGGAACATCGGCACTTCGGATTTCCAAAGTCTATGCAGTAAGTGGAGTTTCCGTAGTTGCATTGGACAATACCACACATTCTAGTACTGGTATTGTAGGTGTCAATACTCTTGTTACAATAAGTATTCCGGGAGGAAGTTTTACTGCGAACGGAGCTTTGAAAATAATTGTCATGTGGAATTGCACCAATAATGCAAATATAAAAACAATAACACTTACTTACGGTGGTTCCACTTTTCTCAGTCAAGCATTAGGCGCAGTTGCCGGAAGTCAGTCCATAACCATAATTCGAAACAATGGAGTTACAAACTCTCAAACAGGTTTTGGTGCGTCTGCTTCAAGTCAATTTAGTAGCACAGGTGCAGTTCCTGTGAATACTACAATTGATACAACAGTTGCACAAAATCTGACACTTTCTGCAACACTTACAGTCACTACCGATGTAGTCAGCGTTAATTCTATTATTGTAGAATCAATAAATCTATAATTGCAATTTTATAGTATGTTCAGTTAAAAGGAATTAAAAATGAAAACGGAAACTGTATCAATTACTGACTACAGAATGATGAATCCCACATTAGCCCGTGTTGTGATAAGCTATACAGGTCGGCAAGATGCGGAAAGTTTGCGAAATTCAATTCTCGCAAAATCAAATAATCTGGTAGCACCTGTTGAAAATTCTTTTCGTGAAATTCGTGCGGATGTGTCTGTCGGGTTCGTTAGATCCAACAAAGAACTTCGTTACGTAGATGATCCAAAACAATTGAGAGCTTCTTATCGAGTAATGTCCTCTAACATCATGATGGACAATAAAGATAAATCACTATGGGAAGTACGCACAGGTAAGGGGGGAACCTTTCTTGCACGACAGGGTAATGAGGACTTGAGTGAATTGATTGAAGCATCGATTCACAGAAGAAATGACATTCCTGGGCTTAGACATGTTGCTTTGGCAAAAGCAGAACCCGGAGAGTTTGCATCTTTTGTTAGTAGCACTGGAGATATGGACTATGGATTTGTAACAGCATCAAATACAGAAAAAGCACAAATTGTATCCTACATATTGAAAATGCCTATGACAGTGAATCAATCGTTAATTACTGCGCTTGCCAAAGTTCCAGTGAAAAAATCTTTTGTAAAAGAAATGGTGAAAGCGGGGTTGAGTCGTTCGGATAAGGATCAGGCCATAGAATACTGGAAAAGGTTATATTTCTATGACCCCAACTATCTCAATGCTGTTATAGATCAGGTCAACGAAGGCACCACTGCGTAAAACAAAAAGCCCTGACTTCAAAAATTAGTCAGGGCTTTTAATTATTTGTTTTCAGTCAATGCAATTTGCTTGTAGTTTTTTCTGAATATTCTTCTTCTAAATTATGCCCATCAATAGTTTCAATAAATTGTAAGTCTTCTTGAAGCATGCTCAATTGTTCTTTTTTATTCAAAAGACTTCTAGCTTCTGATAATAGTTCTTCCAAAGAATAGTAAGCATTATCGATCGGCTTTCCTGTAAAATCTCTTACTATCTTTCCATGCTTCAGCAAAGATAGCGCATGCTCTGCCCCAGACACAAAAGCATCATACGCTATATAAAGTATTTCTTCAGACTTTTTTAATTGAATAAGTTTCAGTCGTTCTTCAAAATCAGACCTTAGTTCACAATATCCTGCAAAAATTGGTGCTTTGTGTTCATCTTCATTCAGGCACTCAAGTGACATGTTTTCAACATCTTGAATCATTTCTGTAAGCTTTTTCATATTTTTCCTCAAATATCAGATTCTGCAAGATTTTTTATTTCATTCCTTGATTTATCTGATCGAATTTCACCTATGACTTGATCTTGTGGAATGTCTTCTACACGCATGTGACTATAGTTAATTTTGACATTGAAAGGAAAGGCTCGGCTGTTGCGTGATTTTCCCTGTTCAATTCTTGTTATTCCGTTTTCTTTACTTTCTTCAGTTGCTTTCCATATCCACGAATTAGAACTGTGCTCATTAATTGCACGAGAATAACGAATTTTCATTTCTTCAGATAGCTGACAAAGCAAAACATTAACGCAATCATCCACCTCTGCATTGATTTTAGCGTAACGTGCGATAGCACCAAGAACCTTCCATTGTTCGTCGCCATCCGCCCCCTTTAGCAAGGTGGTATAGTCAATTATTCGAACATCACATTTGTAGGCAGATGTGGCAGTTATGACTTCGTGCATAGTCATATCTTCTTCTGGTTTGAACATTGTATATCTACCGCCAGCATCTCTTACTTTTTTTCGCCATCTTCGCAAGCGTTTATATGCCAATTCTTTTTCGCCTGATGCTAATTTCTGAAGAAGAATTTTGGAAACGTCCATACGCGAAGCGTTAGCAAGTATACGTCCAGTCATTTCTCTTTTTGACATTTCCAGAGGAACAAGAAGTACCTTATAACCTCTTACCGCCATATGCATAGCAATAGCATTTGCTAATGTACTTTTACCACCACCTGAATTACTGGCTAAAGTTACTAACGATCCTCTAGCCCATCCTCCACTTTCTTCATCAAACGCACGTATGCCTGTAGGAATAATTGATTCGCTGCTATCCCCCCAAAGAATATCTTCAATCATCTTTTCAGAATTATCATTTTTGCCAAAATGCTGAAAAGAATTCTGATTAGATTTTCTGGAACGCACAATGTTCAGGCTTGTAGCAACCTGTTCCATCAATTCATCAGTGTTGACTCTTTTGTTGCCATTCAATGCAGTATTGATGTAGGACGCTATATTGAACATGCCTCTATTCTGACGATATCGATTCAATATACGTGCAGCCTTTTGCGCATCTTCTATTGTCTGAATTGACACTACAGAATTTCTTAAATGAGTTCGCGCCTCATCACTTATATCGGGATCTTCGATAAGCAATCGATAGGTAGGAGGTTTTCCCGTTTCAAGCATATGTTTTCGTATGGTCTTGAACAGTTCAACAGACTCTTCAGAATAAAAATATGAACTGTCGATAAGACTCAATAATGTTCCTGCTATAGTTTTATTCTTGTGGCACAATCCCCTCAATACTGCTAGTTCGGCACGCACACTTGTTATCTTCGTCGCCATATGCGAGCACTCCTTCTTTCAATATTCGGAATATCTAGCAAACATTTTTAGCAATGTGAATTCCTTTTCTTCGTCAAGTTTTATAAATACTTCAGTATGTAAATCTCCGTGAACATAGACCACAGGTCCATTGTTTTCTTCATCACACTTGACGTAAAACTCTTGAACTTCTTTTCTAATCTTCATTCCGTTCAAGTGATTAGTCAAAACACGAACCAGTATTTTTCTTGATTCTTCGTCATTGATCGCATGCTTGTTTACTACATATTCAAATAGACTATACAAATGATCTCCTATTAAAGCCAGATTCTCAAGCTGTTTCTGACTGTAAGCATAATCAGAATTTTCTTTGACAAAATAGGGCATCTTTAATTCCTCAAATGATTTCAATTCGTTTTTTAACAATGGATTCACTGAAATAAGCTATAGCATTTATTGGCACATTAAGTCGCGTAAACAGAAAACTCATTGGATCTTCACCAGCATTTATGACTATTCGCGGTATGTTTGAAAACCTTTCTAGAAGATCTCTAGACTTTTCCAATTTCATAGCGGTGGATGTGGAAGTTAGATTGGACAATACTAGCATAGTAGGACTTCCACCGTATGAGTATTCTTTTAAAAGCGGATTGTCATAGCCTCCGTACATTGTTTCCCAAGATACTCTTGCATTAGGATTATTATCAATGTGCAGTTGAACAAGATAAGCGGCAAACAGCTTTGCTTTAGAATCATCTGGCGATCCCCCAATTCCATAAATTACAGGGCGATTCGGCGACTCTATAAATTCTGACAAGCTTCTATTTTGTGTTGAAACTTCAATTATTTTGTCATTGAGTTTTTCAGATTCTACGCCAAAAGGTAAAGGATTCCAGCGAAAACTACCCTGACGCCACACTGAAGCAGGTACTACACTATTTACATGTGAAGATCTTGTTACTGATATGACAGAGGGTAGATTATTGAATTTGTTTTCTTTAAATTTTCTGCCACCAGAAATTTCTTTCATAGCTCAATTTTTGTTTGAATTTTACTTTTGAAATACTCATTAAGAATGATTTCATCTCGTGAGGTTATATCAGGTTTAAACATTGGGCGCAATACATGAAAGTATTCAAATGCCAGACAGCGTTTTCGAACGGTCATGTTATCCATGAAAATACGTATAACTGGAGCTGGCTTATCATTCCAGGGAGTCAGAATACGTGAAAAGCGCTGTTCTGCATTTTCTTTGTTTGATCCCATGGTAACTTCATATAGGCAACTCGCTCTTGGAATATTTGTTCCTGTACTCAGAAGTTTTATATTGCCGACAAGAATCTTGATTTTGTAATTACGTGCTGCATCAATATATACATCTCGAAGTTTTTTACCGCTTTTATGTTTTCCAATGAGACCTCCCCAGAAAGGATATGCCAATTTTTTGCCTGCCATTTTGTTGATCAATTCAACAAGTTTTTTAATGGGTGCTACTTGAGCAAAAGGAATAAGAATCATGTGCCCTTCATTAGCATCCTTGATAGCCCATTTAGCAATGAGTTTTAATCTGGACACATCTTTTTCAAGCGATGATACAAGACGTACCCAAGGTATCATTCCTTTATAGTCTTTACTATATTCCGTACGAACAAGCTTTATTGCAGGTTTCAACCTTCCAACTTTTGCTTCATAAATATTAGGACCTATAAGATTTCTCATTATAGAAAAACGCCCATCTTTTCTTGATGGAGTTCCTGACAGCCCTATGCACCACTCACAGTTTATTGCAGCCAATATGGTTGCATATTTTGGAGCGGCAGAAGTATGAACTTCATCCACACCAACCACAGGAAACAGATTTTTTATTTTTTCTAACAGTTTCTGTCCATCTTCTGAATAGAATGTCTGCACTGTTACCAAACATATATCGTACTTCAGAAAATCTTCATATTTTTTGGCAAATCCTATCTGTGAAGGATCGCAATCGGTTAGTGCTTTTTGTGTGTCCGATCCGACAAATGTTTCTTTGAAACCGTTAAGCCACTCTCTTTGAGAAGCTAGGATAAGTGTTTTACGCCCTATCTTTGTTACCGCAGCACTAAAAATTACTGTTTTGCCTGTACGAGGTGGGCTTTTCATAACACCCTTTTTCTTTAGAATGATGGCACTGACAGCTTCTTTCTGATAGTCCCCCTTAAACGTACCAGTGAATCTTATTGGTCTTTTGAATTTTGTTTGAGGAAAATGCTCTTTTACTACAAAATCTATTTTTGCATGACTAAGTATTCTTTCAAAACTTGATTGATCCCCGATAGGAGTTTTGAAATATTTATTTTTCCCTACAATAACATCGGTAGCAAGCTGCGCGCCTCCTTTAAATCCGGCACAGGTTTCACAGGATTCAGCTACAGCAGGATGCATCTGTTTTCGATCTTCCAGAAATTCACATTTCTGACATGCCCTTTCTTCGAAAAACAATAATGTATACTTATTTATAAGTTTTTCACGTAGCTCAGGCGGAATATCTTTCTGTTTTGTATAGAGTGCCTCTCTAGCATGAACTGTTATAGTCATTGCATTCCTTGCTTCTAGACGACTTTACCACCAATTGACTGAGAAAGTTTCTCAATCAACTTGGTCATATTGGAAAGCTGATAGCTTGCTTTATCTATATCATCAATGACTCTATCACACAAGTCTAAAAGATCCTTACCATCAACCACTATACTATTGGCTATTTGTTGAGTACGACGTATAAAAGATTTTCGTTGAGCTTCAGTTGAATATTCACGAAGCTCTTCTTTGTATTCGGTTTGAACGTGATCTTGAAATGCTTCCATTGCTTTTTCAATGGTGCCCATATGAAAACTGGTTCGCGTGCGTAATTCAACCAGACGTGTTCTAGCAGACATATCACAGGCACTGGCTTCCATGACTGCGGATGGACTATATTTTTTTCCAGTGTACAGTTTTCTAGAAAGTCTTGTAGAGTTCAATGCAAAGATTTCTTTTCTATCTCTTTCGAGTGTGGACAGTCGTTCTTGCGCGGTTGTTATAATTCTTTTAAATGTTTTATATTTTGGATCATTGCGTATTTCATTTAGCAGTTCTGCGATATCAATTTCTTCGGAGTCTCTTCGTGCCACCGTTATTCCTCCTTACTGTTCTTCCAGTATAACTTGCACTTCATCATTAACTTCTGGTGAAATGGCCAAAGTTCCACGATTAGGATAATTATAAATAACCAGCTTATCAGTTTTCAATGTTAGTTGTGCTGTCGTGGCTTTACCTGCACCATTATTTAAAAAGGTCACAAGATAGCCGCCATGATTCACTGTTCGAAACTCAGAAGTAAAATAATAGCCCACTTTCATTTTTTTATTGAGTAGCCAATAAATAGTGAACATGCCTACTGCTGGAATTTTTTCTCCAATTTCGACATGATCATCCTGAATTTCCTGATTAAGAATCAGATGTCCACCATCTACCTGATAGAATTCATGAAGAGCTATGTGTGAAAAGATTTTTATTCTTTTTTTCAAAAGATTTGAAAATAGCTGCATTGCTAGTCATCCTGATTTAGGGAAACAAAAACATATGCAGTACTGGTTTTAATAGATATGAAAGACATATCATTCATGACTTTCATCAAAACAGTATCTGCGCATTTGTTGATAGCTTCCAACAGATATTCATAATTAACTTTAAATGAAAGTTTTTTACCGACACGCGCCTTTAACACTGTTTTTGAAGTACCTCCATTAGTAGTGACCTGTAACTGCACTTTGCCAGATGTGTCAGTCGCAATGCTTATTTCAGAACGTTCTTTAGCAGCTACCGCACGCGCATTTTCAAGAAATATCATTACATCCTGTTTGGATAATTCTATTTCTGAACCATCTGCTTTACTAGCCTCTTTTGCTTTATCAAAAACCTGATCAGTTGTAATAGAAGAATCTTCTGTTTCAGGTAACGATAGAAACACTTTTACCAGTTTGTTTTTAACTATTAGCTGTGACCTGGTAACAGTTAGTGTAAAATTAATTTTGCTGAATACTTCCAGTATTGAAGAAAAAGTATCCAGTGGTAGTGTGAGATCCAGTTCACCAGTTATTTGTTTGTCTGTAATGAATGCCATGTGATAAGTATCGTAACAGGCAACAAAAGCAGATTTACTGTTAAGACGTACAGATAGTGGCATATACGCAGTTATATCTGCCGTAGGTTTTAACGAAACAGTAGCTACTGCTGATTTTAACCATGACGCCTGATCCGCATTCAGCTTCCAAACTTTTCCTTTTTCGTCTTCTGTTTCTTCTATTGGCAATGCATCCACTGTAGCAAGAGAAGAATGATAACGACCACTCTGAATATTGAGCATGGTTTTATCATAGACAATTTCCAGCTCATCCCTGCCTTTGATAGCGTCCCTAAGATTATTGGAACCAATGGCAAAAAATGCTTCGCCTGACACATCACCCGGAAGAAGTACTGCACATCGAGCAATTTCTGAAGCAGAGGACATGATCAGACTTTTGCCGTTTGCCTGCAATGTCACATTACCTGAAACAGGAGAAGCCAGACGAAGACAGATTTTTAAAGCTTCTTGAATAACATCAGCGGAAATTTTAGCTTTCATGTTCAAACCTTTTGGTACTCGTATAATTTATATTGTTTGTGACTATCAAAAACACGTGAAGATGTTTATATGACGGGAAGGGTTTTTATACTCTATATTTATTTACTATCAGACAATTGTTAGGGTCAGTGATACAGGAGTTGATTGTACCGTGCCATTGAAACTGCTGCTTATGCTAAAGTTAAAAACATAGTCGCCTGTTTCGGGTTCGGAAAGTCTAAGAATACGAACCGTGTTAAACAATGTGCCTCCTCCCGGAACAATCGTTTGCCCACCATTACCTTGAACAATGGATGCTTTAAAGTAGCCTTCCGAAGGATTGCTGACTGTGCTAATGGATAAAGGAATGATTGTAGTACCTTCTCTTGATGGATCAGACTGTAACCAGGATTCAAACAGTGCTACCCAGTTGAAATCAAAGAAAGAACACTCCTGTTCAAAAGAAGCAAGATTAAGACTACATGCCCAGCGTACTGATTGAGGAGTAACTGCGTCGGGTGGTTCTACTGATGCTGTTTTGAATTCGTAATGATTCATACCTGTTATAAGTGAACCAATATAAGCACCTGTATTGAAATGATGTTTCCACGTAACAACAGGCTGTGACCACCAGGAATAAAATCCAAGTGTGTTGTTATCTACCACTGAAATAAGCTCCAAATAACCTCGCCAAGGCATTTTCCATTCTTGATCTGCGGGCCATTGTGCCGCAACGTATTGTTGAACTCTTTGCGGACCTAGATTGGTTATCACCTGATTCGGTAGAGTTACTGTAGTAACGGGTACATTACCTTGTGATAGTTCATATTCCGTTTCTTCTCCAGTAAAAGAAGTTTCTACAATAGGAAAGAATCCAAAGATTTTTCCTGAAGGCATTACTACAGGCAAAACAGTTTGAATAGAAGGTTCTTCTAGCGGTAATCCAAATTGAACTTTAGACATGACAATCTCTTTAAATAGGAACTTTGTTTTGAACTTTCGCAAAGGAAATTCTTGTGCCTTTGCAGGTTATACCACAAACACAAATACCATTTGTCGGATCTGGTGTTGTTATCAAAAAATCGTTTGAATGCTCTTGTTCGGATACTGGTTCCCTCCAGCACACTTTGACTTCTTGTGTAGGAACTGAAACAAGATTTAATTTTTGTTGCTCCAGATTAAAAGGAGTGAATTTGAATTCTTGTGATTGTTCGACAAGTGTTACGGATATGGCAGTCTGTACAGGAACAAACTCTTCATTGGAAAGAACAAGACTATCATAGTCAACGTCAATTATTCGTTGAGTGAGTTCAGAAACAATCGGTATAAGAAATAGGCGAATGTACATAATTATCCGTGAATCTAAAAAGTTAACGAAGTTGCACTATAAAATTTATGTTTGTGTTTCTTTGCTTTTGTCAAAAGACTTTTGAATATAACGTAAATCAAAAGTCTCGAATCCTGTTTTTTCTGCCACTTCATCAACTGTGTTATGTGATAGTTGTTGAACAGCATTACGAAATTCTTGAATTTTTTCAGAAGTCATGATTTGGTACAGATCTTCAAGCTTCATAGACTTTTTCAGTTCACGTTTTAGCGCAGTTATAGAACCCTTGCCTGCTAGATATGAAATACACAAAGTTTGAATTTGTTTTCGCAGTTCATAGGGATTTATTTTGTAGAAAAGTGCCAGAACTTCTTGCAGTACTGAAGCTTTTGATGCTTGATTTATGTATTCAGATAAAGCAGGTTCACTTTTCTTGAGAACCCAGTTGTCTTCCTGATTTGCACTAAACTGTAAAGCAGCTTTGACACGTTCTTCAAAAGTTTCTATGCCAAGAGCTTCTTTCCATAAGCCTTTGCTTATGTTGCAGTAAGACAGTTCAGATGCTGAATCGAAAACAAAATAGACAAGACGGTCTTTTTCAAGATGCACCTTGTCAATGGTTTTCACCTTGTCAATCAATACGGGCCACACTGGCTGCTCAATACACAGTCCATCTACATCGTAGCTTTCATATTTCAACCCGGTTCGCCAGCAAAGCGTGTGCGACATATTCAGATTTCTTAACAGATCTGAAAATTCAATCGGAGAACAATCAATGATACCAAATGCAAATAATGCCATATGTCACTCCTGTATTATCAATATTGCTAAAAGGATTGTTATTTGAACAATCTGGACCTGACTAATTTTTCTGCTTCTTTCATTCTTTCAACAGCAATATCAAAATATTCTTTTTCTTTTTCAATACCGATAAATTTTCTATTCGTATAAATGGCGGCTACTCCAGTCGTTCCACTGCCCATACAGTTATCAAGAATCACTTCATCAGATAATGTGTAAGTCTTTATCAGATATTCCATTAACTTGACGGGTTTTTGTGTCGGATGAAAATTTGTACATATATTGTCTTGTTTAATTTTTAAAATAGATTTTGGATAATTAGTCAATTCCTGAACAAATTCGCCGTATCCTGCTTCCTGAAACCTATTAAAAAATCTGTGTTTTGCATTAATATTAACTTTTTTACTAGGTGCAGTGTTATTGTGAGTTTTATTAATTTTTATAAGTCCTTGAGGATAATAAGGCATTCTTTTAGATGATTGACCTTCATGAAGTGTAACGCCTTCAGAAAATACAACAATATCTTCATGAACATTCAACGGTTTATTTTTGGCATGCACAAAATTACTCGGCCGAGGTTTTTCCCAAATCCAGCAATATTTAAACCATTCACGATTTGAACAAATTAGATCAGTAGTAAAAGGTTGAGCTGCTGTTAGTACTATCGTTCTGTTCTTTTTCAGAACTCTTTTATACTGTTTCCATAACTCTTTCAGAGATATCACTGAATCCCATTTCAGATATGTTGTTCCATAAGGAAGATCACATAATATAAGATCAACAGAATTGTCTGGAATATTTTCCATCTTTTTCAGGCAGTCTCCAAGAGCAAGCCTGCAATTTTTAATCATTAGTATTTCTTCCTTCTATTAAAAAATGGTTTTGTTTTTGCATTATGAGTTTCATTGTTCGTAGGGTTTACCTTCAACAATAGTTGCTATTCCATTTTCCTTGATCACTGTAAAATTCTTTGCGTTCGGATAGTCTTCATCTTTTGGAGTAATCACAATTACAGATGGAATCAGCGTGCTCAATACTTTTATAACCTCTTTAAGCATATCAACAGTTTCTTCAGACATGTGTGCAGACGGTTCATCAAGAATAATGGCAGAACAACGTTTATGCGATGGTACATACGCAAGCAATGCACACACCAGTATCAAAGTAAACAGTGTTGTTTCTGCGCCTGAAAGTTTTCTTACATCAGTTGTTATAACCTTGTTTCCACTTTTACGATGCACTAACAGAGAAACACGATTATCCCAACGAAACTCGAATCGGTAGTTTTCTATAAAAATTCTCGAAGCGTAAAGATTAACCCGTTTCATGAGATCATGACTTATTGCTTGAATGACCATTCTTTTGATATTTTTGTCCTGATATCCCTGAACGAGATGCCTGAGCGGTTCTTCATTTTTAAGCTTTTCTTTCAGTTCACGCAAGCGTGTCCGAATATCATTCAACTGATTCTTGACTGCATTGTGTACATCGAGTTTTGATTGAATTTTAGAAAACACTTCCTGAACCTGATTCATTTGCTCTGAAAGATCTTTGGAACTTTGTGCTTTCAGTATATCTTTTTTTGTCAGATTCTTGAAATCAATAACCGTATCAAGATGAGGTTTCATGTATTCAAGAAGTGCTTTTCGTTCTCGAATTTCTATCAACATTCTTTTAAGTACTTCCGTTTGAAGTTTTTTACCTTCAAACGGTGCAGGCTCTTTTGGCAAGTTACGAATTTCTTCATGAATCTTGGCCATTGCCAGATATTTCTTTTTTGCTTTTTGTACATTCAACAGTTCCTGTTTTTTCAAAGTCAGTTCTGTTTTTATTTCTTTTCGCTTTTTGTATGCAATTAGATATTTTTCCGCCTCGTCATAAATATTCAATTTATGACGTATCTCTTTCAACTTCTTCTGAATAAGTGCAGGACTCTTGATAGTCACAACCTGACCACACGTTTCACAGATACCCTTTTTGAACTTTTCCGCATGCTTCAGATGATGTGTATAAACTCTTTCGAGAGTTTCGAGATTTCCTCGATCTTCATCTGGCGCAACTGTTTTCTCAGGCAGAGCCGGCAAATCATGAATTAGATTTTCAAGTTGTACTGTTATCTGTTTTTCCTGTGCTCGATATTTTATATATTTTCTATAGGCATTATCTGTTTCTTTCAACGCATTGCCGTAGCCTGTTTCTTCAATCAGGTTCACCGCATCTTCGCTAAGATCTGAATATGCTTTTTCATAATTAGCATTATCACGACGATACTGATCCCAGGCTTCAGCATCCCTGGATTCCTCGATTGTCTGTTTCAGTTCAAACGCATTCAGCTTTTCGGCTTCTTCAAATTCTTCAAAACTGATATTGTTGTTACAGGCAATGTTGAGTTCTTTTATCTGCTTTTGTGCAGATTCAGCAAACCTTATTAACCGAAGTGTTTCTTGTACTTCAGTGAATACTGTTTGAAGATTTTTCATTCTTTCTTGAAGTTTTACAACACGTTGTTTATAATTGTCATAGTCTTTTTCTGACAGCAGATTTTCTTTCTGTTTTTTATATTGAATCAACAGTTCGTTATAAGCAGTTTTTACACGTTGTAACTTGTTCAACTCTGCTACATAAAGTTTTCGTTCATTATCTAGTTGATGAAGATTAAAAAAGGAAGTGAAAAAAGATTTACGCTGTGCTGAAGTGCCCATTACAAGAGGATGTGGAACACGCGAATCCAGATGAATGTACGTGCTATATTCTTCTTGTGTTATTGGCCATAGTTTTTCAAGATTGGCTTTTGCAATAGATGCAGTACGATAATCTTTGTCTTCTCCATTCACCTTGATGGTCAGTTTTTCACTTTTGCCTAAAGCCTGCTTTCGAACAAGAACTTTCTGTCCACGCGCATTGATAAATGCTAATGATCGATTGCCCGTACGAAGTCTGTCTTCTTTCTGTCCTACTATAGGATCATCGTAGAGAATGTCTGATACTGCTCCAAACATAAGGCTCTTGCCTACCCAGTTAGCATTTCTGGAAGATTTGCCACCAGAACGGTTAAGTCCATATATTACAGACAGTCCTTTTGGAATTTTAAACTGCACATTTTGCAATGGACCTACATCTCTAAGGTGAATGGTGTGAAGGATATTCAAGATTTAACCTGCAAGTTCTTTGATCAGAAAATAAAGTTCGGATGAAAGCAGATCAGTAGCGGGTAATTGAAAAGTCAATGCTTGAGCATGTACCTTGATCAATCGTGCATTAACCGCAGCTAATGTACCTAGACTCAGTTTCATATCTTTTGTTGCCTGTTCAACTGCTTTGTTCTGTGCAGTCCACCATATTTTGGAATGCTTACCAACAACTGCACGATTAAGAAGGAAGGAACTGATCTGAGTAATTTTCTTGACGAACATGAACTGATCAGTTACATCAAGCAGCGCTCTTTGTACTCCAGCAAATTTTAGCCCATAAAGACTTGTCATAAGCTCTACAGCAAGACGATCATCTGAAGATTCAGTTGAGGCAATAACTTCAGAAAGATCTTTGGCTGTTAATTCTTCTGGCGCATCTTCCAGACCATCATAATATTGCTGAAGACTTTGCATCAGATTGCCAATAGTGCGCATTTCACCATTAGCATTTTTCACAAGTGACTTTAGAACAGACTTATCTTCAGTCAATACATAATTCATTTTTTCGCCCTTAGCAATACGAATAGCCTGTTTCAACAGATCTGAATTGCTGTGCGGTTCAAGAATGAATTGAGTACATCTACTGAGAATTGCTTTTCCTACTGTAGCTCCAAATTTTGAAGGCTCACTCGAACAGATAATCCACATTGTTCCCGTGCTGGGTTCTTCTAATGGTTTCAACAAACAGTTATGCACTAATAGAGCACTTTCCTCATCCTGACATACGAAAAAATTTTCATTATCCTTTATTTGAAAATCATATACATCTCTAGGGGATTCAACAGCAAGTACGCTATTTGTAATTTTATTTCGTGTTACACTAAATATGTCATTAATCATGTTAAATTCAAGTTCCACGGAAGTTATTAAAAAAATGAAACAATATGGATATGCCCCACTTGAGAAAAACAGGGGATTGCAAGTAAAACAATTAATAAAATGTTTAAAACATAAAACAGAATTTTTAGGATATCCTTATTTTATATTAAATGGTAGTAAAGTTTTTGCCTGTGAAAAATGTGGAAAAGAACATATAGACAATACAGATGCAGCAGGACTTAATTATTGGAAATTTCCTAATTTATTAAAATATGCGCTTCACAACCACGGAAGATATAAACATAAAATATTGAAGATTGAAACTGACACAAAAAGAGTAACATTATTATGCCATTCTTCACATAAGATATTTACAACAAATAAGATACTTGCAGAATTTAGACAAGGAAAAACAGAATGTTTTCATTGTTCTAATGAAACGAAAAAATTAAAATTTTTAAAAATTAAACAGAAAAATACAATTTACTACAATAAAAATTATGAAAACAAGTATTATTCATATAGTGTAGAAGGCAAGGTCTGTAAAATACATGGCCTGCTTAAAAAAGGAACTACGAAATGTTATAGTTGCTTTCCGGCTAAGTATGTTTCGCCATTTAAAAATATGAACAAGGATAAAAGGAAAAATTTTTTGCATAATTTTTCCGTCAATAAAAAGAAATTAGAAGAAAGGTCCAGGGTCACTTCGTTATTTTTAAAGTTATATCCAAAACTAGACAATATAAAGTTATCAAAACTGCCAAAATCAAGAACTGAATGGCTATTTATTAATAATAACGAAAAACTTGTTTTTCATTCTATTACTGGAAAATTAAGAGGTATCAATGAAAAATTTGGGCATACCTCAAAAAATCTTGAACTACATTTATTAAATGAAGGCATTCAAATGGCAAAACGATTAACACTTAATGACATTCTTTTTAGAATCGAACAAAAGTTTAAAGGAAAAATAAAAGTTTTACGTACCAAAACTATTGAAAAAACCAATACCAGTTCCCGTAAAATTTTACTTGAATTAAAACATACTTTTTGCGGATCTGTGTGGAAAACATATTCATATAAACTTTTTCAGACAAAATATGGTTGTCCCAAATGCGCTTCAAAAATGGCAGGCAGGACCAACAGTCACAAAATGGCACCTTTGGAAAAGTATAGAAAAATACTTGAAAACCGTGTTCCACACATGAAAATATTAAAGAAGATTAAATCTGAAATTAAAACATCAACTGCATATAATTTTGTGGTTGAATGTAAAAGATGTAATACAAAAATGAATTTATCTGGAAGAGATATTAGAACTATACACAGTTGTATTTCTTGTAATCCTAAATTAGGAAATTCTAGCCGGTCTCGTATATGTCAATCTTGGCTAATAGAGTTAGAAAAATTCTATGGTATAACCATACAAGGGTGCAACTCAAAAGAAAAATTGATACGTTCCGCAGAAAAAATATATCGTGTTGATGGTTTTCACAAAGAATCAAATACTATATTTGAATTTTTAGGCGACTACTGGCACGGAAATCCTGACTCTTCTTTTTACAATAAAGAAAAATACAATAAAACTTTTTCAAGATTAATTTGTTTACATAAAAAATACAATATTGTTTATGTATGGGAGAGTGACTATCTAGCAGGACTCCCCCATTCTGGATTTCTAGGAAGGAATCCTATTTTATTTCTGTAATAACAATTCCAGTACACTTGGACACTTTTTCTGAAGAAATATATCCATATTCTTCTGTATATACCGGATGATTTGCTGTTACATCAGCAAATCCCCCCAGATTAACAGATTTTTCTACGGAAAAACTTTTTTTGCTTGCTAATATTTCTTTCCATTCGATTTTATTGGAACTATGATTAAAAGATAAAGCATATATTTTTTCTCCTTTTTCAATACGATCATGCAATTCTTTGGCAGTTATTTTACCTACTGTAGTGATTATTTTAGTTTCTGCTTCTATGCATTGTGCCGATGCATTATTTGATACCAACTGTTGTGCTTCATCCACAACAATGATACGTTTGTTTTTCTGAGGTCTGAATTTTGAAATCTTGATCAATTCTCGAATGTCATCGATACTTCGTTCATTGGCAGCATTGACTTCTTTATAATCCTGCATTCCTTCAACTGAACACTCATTGATAGCAGTAGCAATACATCTGGCAAGTGTTGTTTTTCCAGCAGATGGTGGTCCGAAAAAAGCAATAGCTGAAGGTAGCTTGTTTGTTTTGATCATTCCCTGAATACGTGTAACAACCCCGGTGTGGCCAATAATTTTTTCCAGAGTGCGTGGCCTGTATTTTAAATGCAATGCGCTGGTTTGTTGCATAGTCATTCTTCCCCTGTATAACGTTCAATTTCTTTATTGATATAGATGCCCACCGCTTTTCCTATTTGAAGATACAACTGATTTCTCACTTGACCAATATCTTCATCATCATTCAGAATATGTGTTTCTGACAGAGTTACGGTAACAGGTTCATACTGACGAATCTGTACAGTTTTTGAAACTGTTAAAGTAATCGATTCCGGTATACATTTAGTCTTTGTAGACATTTTTGTTCTTCATTCCATTTAATATATTGTTAACAGAATAATCAATCCTTGATTTATATTTTTTCAGGATTTTTTTATTATTCCAGTATCTTGCTTTTAATGAATTTATAAATTCACCTAGCGTTCCGTTAAATTCTCCATGAGTAACACCAATTCCAGAAAAATTTTTATATATAGCAAGATCGTGCAATTCAATATTTTTGAATATCAATATTTCATTCAAATGTCCAACATATGCGTCTTTTGCAAGATAGAAAGTTCCAGACAGTTTAATATTTCCATATACACATGCATTATATATTAGTGAAATATCGCCCAATAAACAGGCATTATTGTATAAAGTAGAATTGTTCCATAAAGTTGTTCTATTTCTCAATTTTGAATTATCATGAATACTCGAATTTCCCCATAACTTTGCATGTTCAGATATAAAAGAGTTCTCATGCATGCTTGCATTACCTCTCACTCCTGAATATTCAATAGCACAGGCATCATCATAAATCCAACAGTTGCCATTGTGTGAAAGATTATGTTCAGACTGCACCCATCCACCGAGGTCACCAGCCTTTACATTTGCAAAGTCTTTCAATGCCTGAATTCTACTAACCTTGATGCCTGTTACGATTTTATTTAATCGTGTGAGTCTGAATTTTCTCATATTATTTACTGAAATCATCTGAATCTGACTAATTTTTCTGCTTCTTTCCTTCTGCCATTTTACGAATTGGTAATCGATTCTTTTGCGTACCAGTTTCTTGTGCATTTCTAAGTAATTGTTTTATTTCAGAATCGGTTTTTTTGCACACATCACAATCAGGATTTTCGCAGTGACCAAACTTCAGAAGTGAGAGTGCTTCTTGCCGGCTAGTGCAATCAAGTGCAGCTCGATGCATTTTCTTGTAACCGGTCAATCGTTTTTTGACAGTTTCACGAATTTCATTCGTTAGATTCAAATGCCATATTGCGGGCGATTTCAGCGGGTTATCTCTAAGAATAAAGGCATTCATTATTCCTTCAATCTTTTTTCTGTATTGAAGTTCAAACAGCACTCCATAAGTTTCAATCTGTTCACGATACACAATTCCAGGATTTTTCTTTTTAGATTCAGCCGATGCAATTGAAGCTGTTTTGAAATCCAGTATCCATAGTTGTCCTTTACGATCAACGTATATAGCATCTATATGTCCTTTTATTCCTTTATAGTCAATTTCAATTTCATGATATTGAGTTGGAAAATCGCAGCATTCTATTCTACGGGACATTCGATACCATTTGCCACATTCCAGACAATGATAATCTGCAAGAAATCTTTCGCTTTGACTAAGATAACTTTGCAACACAGTATGCACGGCAGTACCTATATTGACATATAAGGAACTACCGAAATCCATTGTTTGAAACATGCCTCTGGTAGCATGATTTATAAAAAATGATAAAGGGCAAAAGGGCAGTTGTGATGGTCGAAGATATAAAATTCTACCTGATTCGGTACGAAAGGCACGAATTACTGATTCAGCGGTTCTGTTATAGGTTCCAATGAAATCAGCAACTATGCTGTCTTTATATTTTGATAAAGGTCGAATGATTTTCAAAAATGATTACTCCTCACTAACAATGCAATTTTATATTAAGAAAATAACAGGAGTTACAATGCTAATTCAACTTACTGATGCTGGTGCAGCACTGATTGCGGCAAGCACCGAACCAATACAGCTTACCTCTTTTAAATTGGGAAGTGATTCGGGCTATATACCGCTTCCTTCAGATACTGATATACGTGGCAATCTTATTTACAATGGCGTTCCATCTTCGCCTTCTGTAGTAAGCGCAAATGTCGTTCGATATAGTATTTATCTGGACTATGATATTGGTCCTATTGAATTTGGTGAAGCTGGATTTTTTGTAAATAATATTTTATTTGCGCTGGCGGTAAGTTCGGAACCAATTTCAAAAACTTCTGGAGACACTGGCAGTAGCCTTCGTCTGGATGCCTATCTTTCTGTTGTCGGTACGAACTATGAAATGTGGCTTGATTATGCAGAATCAAATAATCAATTTCAAATGTCTATTCTTGGTTCTGTTGATCAGTTGCCTTCTCCTCAGAATTCTACACCCAACGTTTACATAATTAGCGGACGAACTTCCGGTCAGTCTGCATTTCAAGCATACACTGATCGACTTGGCTTGTGGAATTTTGATGCATATCAGTACGCCAATCGAGCCACTGCAACAGTTGTTGAATTTGCTTCTTCGTCAGTTACTATCAATCTGTCTGATTATATTGAAGGAATGTCGCCTTCCTACATTGGAGAAGTTATTCTTCAATTTGTCACAGGTGTTTTATACGGCACATGTCGCTATGTATCTAATGCAGTTATAAGCGGCAACAATGCAACTCTCAGTTTTGAAAATCCACTGATGATGTTGCCTATAACAGGTGATCAATTTGTTATTTTCAGCAGACAGATATTATCGACTACTATAGCTAATCTTCCAGTTGCTACTACTTTCACACTTGGCGGAATTATCGTAGGTGATACTTTAACAGTGAAAGAAGATGGAACATTAAATGTATCACCAAGTGAATATCCGGTAACTTCAGTTAATGGAAAAATTGGTGATGTAATTCTTGAAGCCAGCGACATAGGTGGACTTGCAGAAGTTGCATTGACCAATCAATATTCCAGTCTTTTGGGAACTCCCGCTCCCTACGTTCTTCCGATAGCAACATCAACAACTTTAGGCGGAGTTAGAAATTCTGGCAGTGGAAAAATAACAATTGCAGGTGATGGTTCACTGGACATTGGATTTACACCAGTTCTGTCGGTCAATGATATAACGCCAGATGCTTCGGGCAATGTTAATGTTACTGCTAATGAACAGGAAGTCATCGGGCTTGTAAATCCAGCACAGATTGTTAATGGAACTGATTTTAATTCATTACAGACCACAGGTATGTTTTATGGTCTTGATAGTGATGCTTCTTCTTTTTTAAATGTTCCTAACACTTTATATGGAGGTATTTTATATGTTTCTCCTTTCGCTGATAGTGCAAATGGCAGTGATGTACTTCAACAGTATTCTCAGCAAAATGGTCAGTTCCTTCGCAGGTTCTCTGTTTCCACAGACATCTGGACTCCTTGGGTTTCAACATCGGTAGGAAATACTATACCGTTTGCAACAATATCGGCACCGGGTGTTGTTCAGATTGGCGAAGGATTAAGTATCACTCCATTGGGAATATTATCGGCAAATATTCAAACTGTTAATGGATTAACTGGACCTGATGTTGCATTAAATGCTGAAAATATAGGTGCTTTGTCAGTAACTCAAGTCGGTACTGGTCCTGATCAGATTGTGATGCTGGACGATCAGGCCAGATTACCAGCAGTGGATGGTAGTCAATTAACTGGTATTTCTGGAAATACTGTTTTTCCAAGCAGAGCAGCATTGATTGCTGAAATTGATAAAATTCAGAATTTCCAGGATGGTACTTTAATATTTGCTGGAAATACGTTATATACCAAAAATTCAAATAGTACTGCTATTAATGATTTACCTGGACTAGAACCTGCAAATATTGTAACTCCTGATCATTGGGGTATTGTCACAAATGTAGATCAGACTTCTCTTATTTCTTCTATGGTTTTATATGCAGCACAAAATGGCCGTGAGCTTGAATGGGGAAATGGCGAGTATCAATTTAGTCAAATTGCTATAACCAATGTGCCATACCCTGTTTTTAAATGGAGTTCAAAAAGTGAAAAAACTATTTTGCGTTCTACAAAAACAGTAGCCGATTCTGTGGGTTTTGTTCAAGGATATGGTGTCAATAAAGCAACCGGATACGCTACAGCAGGAGTGACTGCTGGAACTACTGAAATTTCACTTCCTGCCAATGTGGTATCAGCTATTGATTTAGAAAATGATATTTTAATACTTTCATCCACACGAGTTATTGAAACAGATGATAGAGGAGAATACACGCATGGCATAGTGGTAAAAGTGACACAAATAATAAGTCCAGTTTCAGTACAGATTGACACTCCATTTTATGTGAATATGGATGTTGGTACAACCCCCGATATTATTGTAACGGCAGTCAATGCAACCGATTATCAATTTACTTGTAATTCACTTATAGGACAGAGTGTTTCCGATGTTCGATATCAATTGGTATTTCAGATTTTAAATGGACAACCAAGCACTTTAGCATGTCTGCCTTCTTATTTCGATTCTACTACTGGAACATTTACTTTTGCATATTCTTCGGGATTGGGGCAACCGACTGATTTTCCAACAGGAGTTATGGTCGGAGATGTATTAACTATTAATAGGCAGATACGCGCAGATGTGTACGCTGCATCCAAGGTCGATATTCAAAATATAACATTCACAAGAGCACCGCAATTAAATGCATCTAGCGGTGATGCTGGATTTGTAGGATTGTATTTTCAACATACTGATACGCCAATCATTCAAAATTGCAATTTTGAATGGTTTTCAGAAGCCGCAGTACAGCTTAGTAATATCTACAATCCACAAGTTCATCAACTTCGAGTAAGGGGTTGCAATAGAGCATACGATACAACAAATGGAACAGGTTATGCAGTAGTTCTTCGAGGTTCCAATGGCGGCAATATCTCAAATATTATTGGAAATTCTTGCCGACGTATTGTTGATATTGGAGGTTACATGAGTAGCACGCTCAACACAACAAGCTACTCCGTTAAAGTGAATGATATTGTAGGACTTGGTGGAGGAACCACTTTTACAGGAGTTCCCTTTTGGCCCAATGGTATTGATAATCAAACAGTTGCAGGATCTCATGGAGGTTCTTTTTTCAGTGAATATACAAACATAAAAGGTTACCAAACAACTGGCATCATGGTTATCAGGGGGGATTCTGAAAGAATTTCAGGAGTCTTTGGTGTTGGTAAAATGTTGTATATGACATTTATTCAATATGGCGGAATACCTGCCATGGAAAATTTTTATTATACTAATGGACAAGCAAGTTGGATTTCAAACCTTGAATTAGACAGCTCTTTAACTGCACAAGGTAATCTTCAAGCTGTTATTCATCTGGATATATCAAATACCAAAAATATTGAACCTCTATCATTATCGAATTTAACTATTCATGGAGTAGAACAAAGTATTATACAGCTCATCAATTCAGGTACTGTAGGTCCTATTACTCTTGGTGGGATACTGGATATTCAAACCACTTATGGAACATTCAGTGAAGCGCCCTCTACTTTTGGGGTCATAGTTCATACAGGAGAAAATTCAGCCAGTTTGAGTGGTCCTATAAAGTTTGGCAACCCTACTATTCGTAATCATCCTGCAAATCCTCAAAATTCTATAATTTATTTGAATGTAAATTCAATAACTATACCAGATGGACTTCCGCTTTATTATCCAGATGGGTCAATAAGGATATATGTTTCAGATAGTTCTGTAATTTCTTTGCCCACAACAGGACAATCAGTGGGTTGGTTAACTTTAAGAAGCAATAATCCTCCGGGGCGTCCTCAAAAATGCGCAATGATTGCATTGGCATTAGGCGCAGGACAGGATACTGTAACTTTTGGACTATCTACCGGAATGAGTTTTCTTAGTACTGCGTTGACTGGAACAACAGGTCCTACGGAACAGATTAATGCTTCTTATGGAAAATGGGGAATTAATGAATTTCCGGTACTTCAAATAGAAAACAGGACAGGCGAAAGAAGATTTTTAGTGATTAATTTCACAGAATGTTTTTAACAAAATTGAGCTTTTGCACAACATGTAATTTTATTGCAGCAAGTTTAAAGCAATAATCAAATATCTTTTCTGAACAACCTTCAAGACCTTCTCGTTGTCTATAAAACGAGCTTGAGAATTAATTCTCTACTAGCAGTATTGATTAGCAGTGCCCAAACAGAATTCTTAGATGTATTGATAATCGATAAGATTTTTGTTTCCCGTAACAGGGAAATAAAAAATGGTGAGAGCATTCTCTCACCCTGCTGTAGCGAAGGTTCCTATAGGAACAATTTTTTAATTTTCATGAAAAGGGTAATATCATGGCTGAAGTAATGGACACCGTTGAAGATAAAGTTGGTGTAACTAATATCTTTCGTCCGGCAGATGGTCATCATGGTCTTGGAGGTCTTATGAATAATTGTTTTGGTAATAATGGTGCAGCTTGGGGCGTTGGCGGTCTGGTACTCGGCGCACTGATTGGCAATAATGGCGGTGGCCTGTTCGGTAACAATCGTGATGGCGCTACTACGGCATTGGCAGGTGTTGACGTTCTTCAAAATGAAATTCGTCAAACGGCTATTCAGGAAAAGTTGGGTTCTATTCAAACCGGTACTGCTGTTAGTGCAGCCGAAATTGAAAATGTTGTTACGACGCAAGCTAACAATACCAACATGAACATCCTGACGCAAGCCCTGGCTTCGCAACAGTCGATGGGTCATTTAGCAATGGGTGTGGCTAATGCTGCTTCGTCGATCAAAGATACAGTAGTGTGTTCCAGTGCTGCTAATCTGGCTGCGACGAATAACGTCGGAATGAACGTGGAGCGTGCTCAATATGCCATCACGCAAGCTGTTAACAACGATGGTGAAAAAACTCGTGCCCTGATCGTTCGTCAGTATGAGGACACGCTGAATCGTCAATTGGCTGATGCGAAGAATGAAATCATCGAACTTCGTCATGAAAGCCAACGTACCTCAGATCGTGACGGTATTCGTATCGAAATGATCAACAACCAGAGCCAGAATCAATTGCAATTCCAGCAACAGGCTCAACTGCAACAACAACTTCTGGGCAGCCTGGGCGTTCTGTGCAACCAGATTAATAACGTTGAACAGGTTGCACGTGCTACCAACAGCAATATTATCGTTGGCAGTGCAGGTGCTCGCACCGGTACCCAAAACGCTAACCCGACTAACGTCAACGGTTAAAAACCATGCAAGATCCCGCCCAATTAAAAATGATGTTGGATAATATCCAATCCCAGCTTGCTTCTGTTTCTATGCTGGCAGGGCAGGCGGCACAACCATCCTTCCCTGTAGCTCCACAAGTGCTACCTTCATTGCAGCCCAACGATGTAAAAGAGTTGGTTAATCAGATTATGGATGCTAGAGATGCAAAGGTCGCAGCAGAAGCGTTAAGAGCGCAGCAAAATGCTGGTGCTGTACCACCTGTACAAACTGCGGTTACTTCTCCTTCTGCACAAGTGCCACAAAAGCCCTTGATACCAAGTGGATCTCCCATAGAAGCTGTATTGGCAATGATTGGTCCAGCATTCACAGAGCAACAACAGGTATGGCTTTCTAAACCTCAAAACCTGATGGGTCTTCCGGGATTCCTCATGTCAAAGGATGGTAAAGCTCTACTCGTGATGGCGTTGGAAACTTATCAGCAATTTTTAGGCGGCGGGGACTAGTCATAATCGTATAGATTTTTATACGATGGGTGGGGAAATATTTCCCCACCTTCAAGACAAGTTCCGTCACTAAACTGGTGGTCGAAATGAATTCATATCCAATCAGGTTATTGATTGGCATGATGTCCCCGAGATATCTTTTGATTGATTCTGAAATATGGTCAGATGCTGCTATTATAGTTCTGCCCGATAAAGGCATGTTCATGAAAGATGCTGAAGATCAATGGAAAATGATTTTGCAGGAAGAGCATTTATCATTACTCGATTCACGTAACGAGTTATGGATTGTGGAACCTGATGAAGGTTCTTACATTCTTCCTACTGGACCGTTAACTGTTAATCATGTTTTCAAAGATGCAGAACCAGTGTCAATATCCGGTGTAGGTATGTTTGGAATTGAACTTGAATTCACTGCATCTTCAAAAGATACATATGCTGTTATTGCGGAAAGAGTATCTGCCATGGATGCAGGATCATTCTAAAAAGGGAAAGTTATGAACACTTCTGTTAAAAGATTTTCTCCAGTGCAACACCTTCGAAGTAAAACTCCTGGAGCGATTCCAAAACCAGAAGATCTGTCAGAAGGGCAGATCGCAATTAACACTGCGGACAAGAAACTGTTTTTTCTTGCACAGGATAATACAGTAGCAGTAATTGAAGCAATTTCAGAAAAGAAAGCAGAACCATCTCTTAGCTATAAAGGAGTGTTCGATGCTTCTACCGGTACATTACCTGCAAGTTCGAGCAAAGGTTCATTGTATGTAACTAATGTACCTGGTCGCATTTTCGTTAGCGGAAAGCAGATTATCTTAAAAAATGGTGACTGGTTAATTGGCAATGGTGCCACATTCGATGTAGTGCCCTTTGAAGCAAAGCCTGATAGTAATCTTGGGCCTAACAAAATTTTATTCACTGATGCGCAAGGAAAAATTACAGGAATAGATAAGATTCCTGAAAATAATCTTCCTGTAGCTTCGGATCAGAAGGCAGGAATAGTAAAAATTGGTGAAGGTCTTTCAAGTAACAGTGGAACTATTACTGTTGATCTTTCACAAATATCTTCGGATGCAGGCGAGTATTAAATAAAAGGAGTTTCCTGTTTTTAGGAAACTCCTTTTATTTTTAAAACAGACTTTTTGCTTTTGGCCATACAAAATTATGAAATTCATAATAGCTTTTTTCAAGCTTTGAATTATTCGTTTTTATTTTGGGCAATTTCCATTCTGCAATTTCCTGGGGCGGCGAACAGGTAGTTGTCAATGTCACAAGTTTTCTATTTCTAATTAAAATATCCTGATTTCTTGTGATGAGATTTTTTCCTTCAGATGTTCGTTTGGCCCATTCAAGCACAGATCCGAATTCTGCCAGAATCTTTTTTACTTTCAAAGGTTTCATTTCAGAAATTCCGGGAATATTATCCTGTTTGTCCCCCAAAAGAATCTGATAATCTACCATCTGTTCTGGCAAAACTCCCTTTTTCTTAAAAACATCTTCAGCCCTTATGTATTCGGGACGAGATTTTCCATCTTTGCCTTTACGTGCAGAATTGTATAGACAAACATTGTGTGTCAGGTATTGATAGCTATCTTTGTCTCCTGTGCCAATCACAACATTGTATTTCTTTTGATATTTATAAGCGATAGAACACAGAACATCATCTGCTTCATAGTTTCGCGGTTGATAGTAGCATACCCCAACAGAAGATAGAAGGTTGTACACATTTGGCAAACATGCATACATAAGATCCTTCTGTTCAAATGATTTTGATTTATTGTTTTGTTCAGTATCACTAGTTTTACGCCGGTTTGCTTTATAGTCCTTATAAATTCTATAACGAAAAACACTTGGCCCGTCAAATGCTATCATGATATAGGGTGACCTGACTCTTAAAGCATCACGAAAAATCATAGATAGAAAATGATAGGGCAATATTTCTTCTACAGGTTGATAACTTCTTAGTGTTGACATTGCTCGGTACAGATACCAGTTTCCATCAATAGCAAATAATTTTTCCATAACAGTTTCCGTTTTAACTTTGTTATTTACTGTTCAATGTCGATTGTGTAACTACAATTTTATATAGTAGTTCAATTATCAAGTTCAGGGGTATAAAATAGGGAGAAATTAATGATAGAAAAAGATCCATTCGGCCATCCGTTGTTAACTTACGTGTGGGTTATTGTACTAGCGGGGGTTGGTGGTACTGTTAAATACCTTAACTCAAGCGATCTTAAAGTCATGGTACTTATACGTGACGTAATAACAGCAGGATTTGTTGGCCTGCTCACTTTCTGGCTTTGTGAATGGACCAATATTGAAGGTCCACTTGCAGCCGTTTTAATTGCCACTTCAGGCTTTATGGGAACTCGTTTGCTCAAAGAACTGGAATCTTTCTATTATTCCAGATTTGGTATCAAGCCAAAAGCAGACGACTCGGAAAGCTAATTAAGGAGAATCAACGTGATGTTAACTATGACCCGTCATCCCAGATTTAAAAGAATTGTGCATATATTTGACGGTTTATTTTCGCTGGGTTCCATTATGGTTGTGGGATTTTTACTTGTATTAGGCATGGTATGGTGTATTCAACCAGCACCAAGTGAAATGGTACAAGCGCACGGAACAACTTTAATAGCAAAGCCCGGTGACATTCTTGATGTAGCGTCAGGGTTAGGAATGAAAATAAATTCCAATGTTGCATTGTACAAATTCTGGATAATCAACAGCGAAGGTAAAGTGGTGTATCTTTATTCCACAAAGATATCGGGCAAAGGAGACAACTTCATGTTAAACCACGAAATAAAATTACCAGATGATCTTCCAAAAGGGAATTACGTAGCCAAGGCAGAATTGACCTATCCTTTTAATCCATTCAAGGACGGCAAAATTGAATTTCAACTTGCTACGATTTCTATCATATGACAAAGGAATATAGCTATGCCATTTACAGTCACAATAAGTCAATTAAAAAACTTCGCACCAACTGTTCCGAATCTGGATAAAGTTACAGATGCACTGAATGATACTATGACTCGGTACAAAATTACCGACAGCCCTAGGCGAGTTCGATACTTTGTAGCACAATCTTTTTTTGAATCTGGTGGATACCTGCATTGGTCAGAAAATCTGAATTACACGACCCCCGATCGATTGGTAGCAGTTTGGCCTTCCAGATTTACACTCAATAAAACACCCGCCTCACCTTTTGCATGTGCCTCAAATTATACCTGCAACCCAGAGTCGCTAGCCAATCTTGTATATGCAAATCGTGGGGGCAATGGCGATGTTAACTCTGGGGATGGTTACAAATACAGAGGAAGAGGCGCGTTTGGATTAACTTTTAAAAACAACTACAATGCGTACTCTACCAAAGTATATGGTAATAGTTCACGTATGTTAAATCCGGATCTGGTTGCTGAATTGCCTGATGCATTCATGTCGGCGGGCTGGTTCTGGGACAACAATAATCTTTCCGCACTAGCTGATCAAGATGCTTTTACTAACGTTACCAAGATTATCAATGGGTCTACTTCAAGTGTAAATGATCGATTGTTAGTTTTAAAGAAAGTAAATTCCATCTTTCAATGGTAGGAAATTCTTGGCGTTTCAACATGAAAATTAAAGCTAATGCGCCATACTCTCTGTACATCCTTCCTGATGGGCATACTTCGGGCAATAATGTGCTTGATTCGTTTACAGACGACTCAGATAACATGATAACGTTCACGAAAGGAGCAATCATGAGACTTAAATCTTCTTTACAGGAATGCTACACGGAAGAAGCGCTTGAACCAGATGGATTACCTCAACTTGAAGAGGCACATGATGCATATTCAAACTATGTTAAAAGCGCATTAAAAAGAATTGAAACAGATAGCAGTAGCATTGAAAATAAAAAGATGTACTAAACTACTTTTAAACTAGCTTTATTGATGAGGTCAAAAATGGATATCGACACGGATCAGGCGTATGAGCTTCAAGATCTTGTTATGAGAAGTCAGATTCAAAATATACGAAACAATGTTGGCAGATCTTTACTGCCAAGTGGGTATTGCTACTATTGTGGAGAAGAAATTCATTCTCCTTTAATTTTCTGCGATGCTTTGTGTAGGGATGATTATGAAAAAGAAGAATATTTAAGAAAGATTGCGGGAAGGGTTGAATAGTTAAAAATCCAGGGTACAAAAAATGAAAAATGCTTTGATTATTGATATTTCAGCAAGATCCAGGGAAGTAGGGTTTAACAATTTACAAGGTAATTATTCCAGAAACAACCTTGTAAATCAGACATTGACGTTGAATCCAAATCAAAGGTACCCTGGACAGTCTGGTTTTAGCATACTGACTTTACAGGTTATCTCAGGTGGTCCTCTGCTACTTCAGGCTACAAAAGGTACTGATACAAATTATATTAATCAACTAATAAATCAAACTACCGTAATAGATCAAACAGTTGATCGATTTTACATAACTAATACAGGAACATTGCCAGCTATAATCAATCTGACCTATAATGCTGCTACTTCAAGTAATGTGGTCACTTCAGTTAATGGCCAAACTGGAGATGTACTTCTTGTTGCCGATGATATCGATGGTATATCTGAAGTAGGAATGACCGGTCAATATACAGATCTGCTAGGAATTCCCAAAACGTTTAATCCGGTAGTAGCTACTTCCAATACGTTAGGTGGAGTTATAGCTGGTTACGGAACGTCAATAAATGAAGACGGAAATCTTATAACCAGTTTGCACAATTATGCAGAACTTCGGGCGTATTCAGATAGTGCAACCGTTATAAATATTGCAGAACCACAATTCAGCGGTACTTTCATTGTAGATTCTTCTGATACAACCTCTGTAGATGATGGGGGTATTGTAATAGTTGATGTACTCAACAGACGATGGAAACGTCAGTTTGTAGATGCAATAAGTCTGGATTGGTTTGGTCCCGCAGGTGACGGAGTGACGCTAGATGATGTTCCAATACAGGCAGCAGTTCAATATGATTATCCAATTGAGTTGCGCGAAAATGCAGTTTATCTGATGAGTCAAACAGTGGTGAAAAATGGAGGAAGTTTCATTCTTCGTAATCCTGCTACATTCAAGTTAGCAGACAACATTATTGTAAATACAGATACTGACTATGCTCATTTTACTGCGCTATTTCGATTACAAGGAATGTCAAGGGTTGATATTGGAACAAATATAACCTTTGATCATAATAAACTTAATCAGACATATCCTGCAACATACGCACGTCCTGGGCGAGGTTCAAATCCCTTTCGTCATAATGCTTCAGTAGAGATATGTCCTGATATAACAAATACATACCCTTCCCAAAATATACGAATTCATGGAGCTAAGTTCATAAATAGCTACCTTAATGGATTAGCTTTGTGGCAGGTTAAAGATGCGTGGATCGGTGAATGTGTGATGGAAAATACTACCTGGAGTGGTATTTCTGGAGCGGGATTACGCAATGTGCGCTTTTTCAGAAATAATGCATATCGTTGCGGAGTATCCGCACAGTTTCCACAAACACAACAGACAGGGGATCGTTCAGGTATTCAGATAAGAGAATTTCCCATTGGATTCACTTTTGAAACTGAAGGCATACCCTGTATTGTGACTGGGGAATTTTCCAATGGTGGTATCAGCATGTTTGTTGATTTCAGCGAAAATTATGGGGAAGAATGTGGAGTAGAAACCATTTTTGGACGTGCCATAAAAGGATTAAGTGGTGGCAGGAACAGATCATATAATTGCGGATATTCACGTCCGCTAGGTTCTCCTTTCTATCCGGGGCATATATGGTTTGAAAGTGTAGAAGGTGCTAACACAGATAATGTCATCTATCAGGATAAAGTTGAAGATGGAGATATGAAGCCTGATGGAATAGTTGCTTATGCCATGACAGGTGACGCATCTGCACTTTTTCCATTTGTTGGCAATTATCACATGGATATACGTGGCAGTAAGGTACATTCTGCCAAAGATGATCAGGGTAATCCTATTCCCGGTTTATTGTATAGAGGACTGCGTATTTCCTCTAATGTGAATGCCGATCATGCAAATATTGATGGTACAGATAATGATGGCATTCTCATGACTAACATGAACAGTTTTGAGAATCCTGCGGTATGTACACATGATAGTTCTGCAAACAATAGCATTATATTAAACACCAACCAAACTCAAGATCTGGCAGTTTCTGGTGGACCTATTGAAATTCAGAAATATGGTCCTGATACTGGTGGCGTTCCCACAAATATATTTGCATTGAATTGTACTGTAGATGAAGGCAAACCTGTTCTTGTATTTAATGGAAACATCAATAACGTTGCATTTCCTCCAGTGAATGTTACTTTTTCACCGGGGCCAGGCAGTATAAATGCTACTAGCGAAATGGTATATCACAGTCAGGATGCACCATTCTATAGAATTTGCAAAAATACTTACATTGGAGAAAATGCTGTTGCTGCATTTCAAACAGTTTCTAATGCAGGTAACATGGTGGATATAGGTACTACAAGTAGTCTGTATTCTGGTTCTTATGGTGTGCCTTATTGTGCATTTATCTATGCGTCAGGAGCTAACACAGGCGGACTGTTTGTTACTGCTTTTGGTGGTCCCATTATATTCCGGCCACAAGCTTCCCGTTCGTTGTCGCTGTTTTCTTCTGGTAGAAGCAGATTCGGTATTACTGCGGCAGATGATGGAATAAACACTATTCAAACCGATGGATTGATTGGCCTTCATTCATATACTGTTGCAAATTTACCTGTGGGCATGAACGGATCTATCTGTTATGCAAGTAATGGATTAAAAGTGGGCGAATTACCAGGAGCAGGATCGGGAGTACCAGTGTATTATTCAGGAGGTCAATGGCGAGTGTGGTCTACAGATCAACCAGTATCATCTTGAGGAGTTTTCTTTATGAAAGATGAATGCGGTATTATTTCTGTACCAATAGTATCCAAAAATGCTTTAAAATTATCACTTTCAATTTCAAAAGGTTTTGGAACTATAATCAGACAGGTTGGAACTTACGATAGTTTGTATCGAAGTAATGATATTATTGATCAGCGACTTGAACTGTTGCCTTCTAATCGGTTTGATACAAGTGCAGTAGAAGTCATAGCAATATTCAGCACACAGCCATTGATTGCTGTTTTAACAAGAGCAGAATATCAGAATTCAATAAATGTGAATTCGATGCTAGTGCTAGATACTCACTATGATAATATTTCTTTAGTAAATCTATCAACTTCAAGTAACGCCATCATCAATATATCTTATATTCCATCTGCATAAATAAGGGGCCACAAATGTGGCCCCTTTCTATTTATCGAAGGTCATGAACACTTTCAAATACTGTTATATCATTAAGAGTTTTTGCAGATTTGATAGATTCTCTTTTTGCTTGCATTGATGCAAGTTCTAGAAAATATGCTTTATTGTAAGAGTCTGCTTTGTCCACAATGCTTTGTGCCATTTCTTTGACAGTTATACCACGAGCATCTGCCAGAGTCTGTAAAAGTGAGGAAGTGAATTTTCCTGTTAGAACCTGTTCGGCTTCAGAAAGCTGAAGATTCCAGGATTCTTGTTCTTCAGGAAAATATTTACCATTTTTCAATTGCTCTATTGCATATGCAAATTGTGCATTCACTTGCAAAAGAGCCTTATTCTGTAGTACCGAAAGATCCATTGCGCGAACGTCCGGTCCCAACACCCAGCCAATGCCATCATGATAGGCAATCTCTCCTGAAGAAGGAATTGGCGGTGGATATTCACTACTATTTTCTGGAGGTGTATTCTCGATTGGTAATTCGACAGAACTGCCTGAATATACCATTAGTTTTGAATTTGCTATTAGTGGAACGTAAGGGTACCAGATTTTTGTGGTAGGCGCAGGCGGCTCAATTGCGAATTGTTGTGATTCTTCAGCCATTGTTGTCGTTTCATGAGGCATGATAGCTTTCTCTTTCAGGGAATAGATATGAGGTTGTTTGGAAAATCAGACACACTGCCGGAGTTCAACAAGTTCAATGTTTTTTTGCACTGTATTAAAAATTGAGCTACACCTTTGGAAAATTTCATAAATGAAGCAGTAGTTTTAAAAATGTGAGGATTTCCATCTTTGTCGGGCCATTCCAGAAAACTTCCTGTAGAAAATTCTCCGTACATACTGACGTATTGTGCTTCTTGGTTCAATTGAAGCTGACTTTGTGAATCAATACAATAAGTACCATTAAGACTGGATACTTTATCACTGATAACAATCACTCCATTTTGAATAAGCTCAAGATACATATCTTCAGGCGTTGGTGTGTATTTTTGTATCTTTCCATAATTTCCTGCCAAAGCATTATTATAAATCTCGGCACCGTGAATTTCGGGATCATTAGCAGTAGCAATAAATGGAACGGAATTTTCAAATTCCGCGAATCTGACCATACATGATATAAACTGATTATTCTTATCTGCATAGCGTAATTCAGTAACTTCTATATAGTTCATGCAATCCTCACCCAAACATTCCAATAATCGGAAGCAGCCGAAGCTGTACCATTTGACAACCATGTACCAGGTCTTCCTGGAAGAGATCTGACAGTACCTTCTGGAGCAGCCTGACTACTATTACCCTGCAACACAATAAAAGCAACATACCCTATTCCGTTAACTGTTAACGGATTAAAATTTGAGGTTGACCAAAGGCCTGTGCCGCCCTGCTTGCCCCCCATAAGAAGTGGAAACCAGCTAGTCCAGCTTGAACCTGTCCAACTTCTATAGGCAATAGGTACACCATTGTTCCCTTGTGCGTCGCCGCCGCCAGTACTTTGTGGATAATAAATTTGCGTATAATCGCCATATGCAATTATCACTATATTGCCATCCCAGGCATATGGCATGTTGGCAGGAAAACCATAGGTAGCAGAAGCGGTGGTATACACACCACTAGCAAATGCAGTGGAATTTAAATCATCTGATCCAGTAAGAATTCTACCCGTGTTTTGTGATGGTGCATGCAGCAATCCTGCTGCCTGTATGGCACCATTTTGCACAAAAATTCCGAGACTTCCATAGGCTAATCCAGGAACATTATTTTGTGCCAAGGGTGGTTGCGCAGGAGGATCTACAATCTGATTATAAAAAAGAGTACCTCCAGCCTGATCACATCTATAGATACGTATATATTCTCCTGATGGAGAAGGCGCTACAGGTAAAGGATAATTATTATAGGTTCCATCGTTTGTTACATTGAGATTAAATCGATAGTTTGTTCCGCTAGAAACTACTGAAGATACTGATCTTAGATATCCTTCAGGAGTCAATATGAGAAATCTTCGATTAGGAGCGGATAAATCTGAACTGTGACAATGAGAAGCAGGTACTTCAATCCAGGAAGTGGATGAAGCCATTACTGGATAGTAGCTACTGCCTATAGCTACATTGTAGTAGGGATTGTATTCATTGGTTACAGTCCATATAGTACTTGCAGAAGGCTGAAGTAAAGTATTTCCAAAGAAAGGTGACAATTCTCTAACCATAGTCAGCGGAATATCTGGATTGGCAGATTGCCCAGGAGGATAAACCTCAGACCATGAATAGGCTTCCCATACAGAAGGTGGACCACATAAAGTTGTAATTTGAAAAACAGCTACAGATTGTTGAAGTTTCAACAGACAGTTAAGAGTGTACGAAGTTGCTACACCTGAACCCAATGAAGAGTACTTGGTTTGTGGCGTATCAAATACTGCCTTAGCAAACATAGTGCCATCGGATAAAAACAGTGCAACTTCTCCAAAATTAAACGGACCCGCATTAGGTGGTATGTCGCAAATAATATTGATTGTGTTGTTTCCCACATTTTCATAAGAAGTAGGAGTTCCTTCAAATAACAGATTTCCGTTCAATCCGATGTCATTTATATCAGGAGTATAGCCATAACCATCTCCTATTTGAAAAGAAGTGATACTGATCCACGGACCTGTTGGGCTGGCAGTAGAGGCAACTGCCAGCCCAAGATTGGTAATAAGAAATTGCGGTGTAGCAATGCTGCTCATGTAGTATCCCTATAAGTTAGGAAAGTCCTTCAAACAAAACTATAAATTTTCCAGAAGTAGCAGTAAGATTATTTAAATACATGCAATCTGTTCGAATGAAAAAATTCAAGTTTCCCGCCACACCAGTAGTTGGCAGAGGTGTATCGGTACGTAAAGTTATACCAGAGTTGCCAAAAGTTATTAGCGGTGTAGTGTTGCCTCTCTGTACAATGCCTGAAAAATAATTGGACACTAACGCATCTTTTTCAAAAATGGTTAATTTAAAAACAGTCTGCCCTTCAGACACTGGAATGGGTGTTATTGTAGTAGGTTGAAGCATACACAACCATTGATTAGTACCTGTCTGAAATATAACAGGTCCATTTAGAACCATGGAATCAATGAAAGGATATTTGTTCATATTGTCGGCTTTGACACTGCCAAGAGAACTTCCGCCAACCCTAATTGTATTGTCTATACCAAATCTATAACAGGAGGTTCTCCTGCTCCTCCAGTAAATCTTTGTACATTGGAAATTACTATAGAATTATGAGTCCATAATCCAAGTGCCACAACAGTAGCATTTGTATATCCAGGAATCAGTTCATCAACTATAGGTAAATTAAAAGAAAATTCAATAGCATGAAGTACAAGATTATAGTTTGCTATTTCATAGAAAAAACTTGTTAGGGTAGCAGGATCAATGGATCCTAGATCTCCATTCTGTGCAACTATATCAACATGAGTTGTGGGATACCAGGTACCTCCTTCCCATATAGGTGTACCTATTTCTGCATCACCTTCTGCAACAAAATTTACATAGTCTTCTGTCCAGAGTTTAGTAACCTGTAATGAGGTTGATAAACAATAGTTAATAAAGTCTATAAAAGATTGTGTACCTTTTTCAAACCAGTACATGCCTAACCATCTGCTTATAGTCTGATAGCTATCATTGCTTATAAGACCGGCAGAAGTCAGTTTTAATCCGAGCATGTTCACCTGACGCACAAGTATTTCACGCTCTGGTTGTGGCCATGCTTCAAAAGGAATCATTTCTGAACTATCAATATAGTTCGTTTCCAATGCCACATTAGTAGGCCACATATTACGCAGGCCACCAACTATTTCTGTTTTACGATCTACATTTTGATCAAATACAGTATCTATAGCATCTGCATAAGCTACAAAATAATCATTAGAAGACAGATAGGGAGGAAGTAATATAGATCGAGGAAGTCTATATCCAAGTCGTTTATTCTGCGCAATAGTATTGTCGGGTTGATCTTCAACATACGTATATTCTGTTGTCATTTATACTCCCTAATCAGTAACAGAGCGCGATGGATTGCTGCCACCTATTTGCTGCTGACGTTCAGAATAGAATACATTTATAGTTAAATTGTTGAGCTGATTATATCGTATTGGAGTATCTGCAATTGCGTTTGGAGGATTACCGGATGGCACAATAGAACCATCATCAATAAATTGTAATTGAGTTGCAGGAACTTCTGCAAGAAGCCCAAGTGAACTAGCTGATCTACCCCATATCTTGTAAGATTGCGCATTATAGATAGCAGGCCAGTTCAATTGAATTCCGTAAGTATTTACAGAAGTAACAATCTGAGGAAATACCCAATTAGTAGGTGTTCCCTCTTCGCCAGTATTCAATACCGTAGATATTCCATAAGCGTATACCAATGATCCCAAACTTCCACCGGTCGGAAGTAGTGTGTATGTTGCTTGAGGACTTTCAGGGGCAGTAACGATCATAGAGCCAGTGGGTGAATTAACAATGACATATGAGACAAGTCCGGGAGAACCAAGGAATATGGCATCTACAAGATCTGAAACATAAAAATTCGTCATCAAAATACCCGGTCTTGGAGCAAACAGATTCTGTATAGCAGTTATTGAATTCTGTTGTACAAGTGTAGGAACGGCAGAGTTAAAACAATATACATCAAGTGAAACGTCCCTCGGAACAGCAATTGCATCTTGCCAAAGAAAATATGCTGCATACATTGTTACAGTCTGACAATAATCAGTGAATTCCTTTTTTTGTGCCTGTGTCCAGGGAGAAGTTGTCAATGCCGAAACTCTTATGACATTCATCCATCGATAGTCACTTGGGTTAATTTCTCTTTGTGCTTGTGTCACGGCATCTACAATTCCAGGAAAAGTTGCAATTATAGCCTGATATTGTGACTTGGTTACAGCAGAACTATACGTACCGAAAGCACCGCTAGCCGCATTCTTGTAAGCAATAACAGGTTTATCGTTTGAACCACCAGAAGGATTATCAAGAAAAGTACCAGAAATCTGTGAAAATCCTGCAATTGCAATAGTTTTGTTTATTGTGCTAAGTGTGTTACCTGCAATTCCCGATGTTATTGGATAAGTTATGGTCACTACATCATTGATTCCCGGAATAGATCCAAAAAATCCATTCAAACCACCGCTATTACCAAAAACTATCAGTAGCCTGCCGTCGTGTAATGTCTGATCCGAAAAAGCAGGAAGGCCGCTGTAATTCCACAAAGTGCCATAAGATTTTGGAATGAAAACTCCATTTATCTGAACATAGACATCCTGATCAGATATGGTAAATCCATCTTGCAGTGAAGTAAATGTCTGGCGATCCTGTCCTAGTCCATTTAACGTATAACTGTAAATTTGACCTTCTGACAGGTATATGGTTTGTGGAATATTAGCAAGCAAAGTTATCTGTTGTGGATTGAAAAAATAACTACTTCCACTAGTGAATTGAGTAAGCGGCGGCAACGATACACTTACGGGAGAAACTAACGATACAGGAACAGTAGCTGGAAGATATCTGCTTATACGTAATCCCTGCATTTGTGCAATGGAAAGAATTGCATCATCGGAAAGTGCAGTTTCTGCAAAACAGTCTTCATAAGAACGTAAAAGACGTCCCTGCGCAAAAGTAGCTACAGTTGATATAAACTCAATCAATGTTTCAGAAGTCTGTGTGGTTAAATTTCCTTGCCAAACAGGATCATTTATAAGAGCTGTTTGAAACTGTGTTACGAAATCATCAAAATCCACTCCCAAATCAGAGAGCGTTAGTACGGGATTACTTGCGGTAGAAGGTGTAGACATGTCATACAGCCTGTAAATTGTAAGAAGCGCTTTGTTTTAACGAACTGAGTTGTGTAGTATAGCTTAATCTTAAATTGTATCCAGGAATACTCAAATCCGGTTGTACAAAGGAATTAGTCATGTCTATAGTAATCCTTGGTTCCCATTGAGCAAGTGCCTGAAAAAATGCCACTCTTATAGAACGAGAAGTAACATCATCTATAGGCTCTTGAAGAAATTGATACCACAAAGTACCGTACTGAGGCTGAAATGTTCTGCTACGCGCACCTATAGGACAATTGAGTAAATTAAAAATGCTGTTAGCTATTGCTAGTTCATCAGGCACACGACCCGGAAGACTATTTACGGTGAACTGACTATTAACGTCAATCCAGGTTGCTCCTGTGAGTGATAGTTGAAATAGTGTAGGCTGTGTCATAGTTCATCACGTTGGTATCTGAGGTATTGGCGGATCGGTATAGTTAGGAGTACCGTTATCATCGTATTCATGTCGATGTTCATTATAGATAGTTCTCATATTTCCCATTGTTTGACTATTTCCGGTAGAAGTCTGATCCGTTATGTCACCGGCAGCAGATATAGTAGAATCTGCTTCAAGGGGTCCATGAAAAGTATGAGTAGAAGCAGTGTAGGTAGCAGTGCCTTCAGCAGTAAAATTGATGTTGGCTGAAGCATTAATTGAAATATTGCCTTTGGCCTGTAACGTCAAATCCCCCGAAGGAAAATATTCAACAGAAGAGCCGCTGGAATGTACAAATTTCCAGGTACCTGCATTCATATCTACAATTAAAATTGTTCCTGACGGGTCCTGAAATCCCCACACTGTAGGGGACATAAAAACAGGATTGACTGAAGGTTTGGTATGTACATTACTGTACAGTGGACGATGTTCATCTCCATCCTGCAATTCTACTTTTACGGTAGCACCTATTGGAGGCACTCCATATATTCCGTAAGGTCCTGTTTCTGATTTGCCAAAACCGAAAGGTGACTCTCGATGAGGTCCAATCCAGGGAACCTCTCCTTCAGTTGAATTATAAAGACCTGGTACATTCGCTTGAATACGTCCTAATCCCTCGGGATCGTTATTTGCTGTTACTGTTCCAATATAAAATTTGTTGTCATAAGATTCTACATGATTCAAAGAATCATTGACTGTATTGAATCCACCCATAAGTCAGCCTTGATCATAGTTGAGATTGGTGCCCTGACGTGTACCAAGAATTTTTTCTACAAAACGTGCGCCCTGAATATATTGTGCTTTAGCTGCAACTATATAATCTCCTGAATAAGCAACATCCTGCATTTGCTGTGTGGTGTCCACCGAAAATGTAAACTTATCCAATAAGTTAAGTTCACTGGGAATAAAAAGTTCAAATTCCACAGTCATCGAATAAGTATTAGCAAATCGAATATTCTGATAGATTGCCTGATCATAGTTTTCATGAGTGTTGCCAACATCAATACCGCCAAAAGTTTTGTATCCTGTTACGATATTGTTTTTTATTGCAGTATTGAATAATGGGCCTTTAACATCTGGTGTGAACGTGACAGACTGAAAACTATCAAAAGTAGTTTCTGACAAAAGACTTTGTGTATACCGGCTATGTTGATAGCCTGTCATGCGGTTAGACAATCCAGAAGTTGCACGAGGCGCATAATTTATTACAGGATACGTTCCCTGTGTCGCTTGCCCAAAAGTGAGAGTTTTTTTGCTTGGTGGCAATGTGGTTATATTTTTGTAGTGTAACTTTCCATCCAGCCCTGTTCCTAACACCATGTAGGAACTATCATTCACATATCCCCTACTAGCTATTTTGGTAGCAAATTCACCGTAAGTACGATTACGTGGAATCCATAATTGATTGTCATTAGTGACGTCACCGTCATAAGTAAATCCGCAAGTTGCTGAGATTGAAGAAATTATATCAGCAGAGGTGCCCCTCATAGAACTGGTCAGTGTTCCAGCCCAATATTTGGGCACTGCCAGATAGCCATCCACTTCATAGGAAAATTCTGTTCCATTAAAAGTCTTTTTGTGATGGAATTTCCGAAAGTCATAAGTTTGCGTAGTAGCTTGCCATGGTTTAAGAGAAATTCTTATAGGAATACCATCTTGAAGACTCAAAGAATCAAAAACATGCATCACATCAACAATACGAAAATGGCAGGTGGGTAATAGCTGACGTGTAGACATTCCCAGATGCAGAAAATCCAATACATTCATGGTATCAAGAGGATACTCTACATCATTAATGAATATCGAGACTTCGAGTCGATCTGATAGTACGTAGCCCATTTTTTCCTCATTATATGGTCAATGATGTGTACGTATTCACCTGTCTTCCAAGATACGCAATAACCTGTGCTTTAGTAGGAATCAATAAAATCATACCAGTAGCAATATCAGAAATCGGATCTGTGAGTCCGTTGAATGCTAATAATACTCTCCACAAGGAAGTATCCCCAAGCAGACGATACGCCAGTCCAGGAAGATTAGCAGCATCAACCGCTGTTAACTGAATCTGCTGTGAGGATTGAATATTAAATCTTATGTTTTTGTATCCACTACTAAACACATTCCAATAACCTGTATTATCTAATGTTGTATAGCGTGAAAAATTATAGTCTCCAGTGTATCCTGTTACAGACGACATTTTAATTTCCTTAAATGTTCAGTAAAGTTTCATTTGGGCCTAGTGAGGCTCCTGTATTGGAATTAGGACTTGTAGCATTTGAGCCAGCAGGCCCCAGAAAAATGCTATCAATATCACTTTGAACAAGCATGAATAAGGGTTTAAACGCCACTTGTACCGTAGCATGATGTGGAAGATTTGTAGTAGCATCAAAGTTTGAGCTTTCTGTTATCTGTACACTGGTAATAACTACTGAATCAAAATACAGATAATTTCCAAACTGAATAACTATGGGATTTGTTACCTGTGACTTCCAATAAGCAGAAGTTCCCAGATTTGGGTTTTGCTGGTTGGGTGCCGGAACATTAACATTAGTACCATCATTAGTAGAGGTATTGGTATTGTTCATGGTTGCGGCAGTAGATGAGGTATTTCCAGATAAAGCATTGGAAATAGAAGTTCCTATAGAACTAAAAGTATTTGATAGTTGCGTGCCGGCTGAAGATGCTATTTGCCCCAATCCTGATAAATTCAAAGAAGGCCCTGGTGATTGAAGCATTCCCTGCGCACTTACAGACGGAGTAGCCATTTTCATCAGATTAACTATAGGCACACGAACATCGGATACGGGATCCGTTTCAGTGTGAAACTCAAGATCTATCATTATGTCATGACTTGAACTGCCTTGCCACAGTTGCGCAGTCAGTGCAGGAGAAGTGAATTTTGTACCGAACAGACTGGAAAATTTATCAATAAAACCTTTATCCTTTACAAGACCCTGTGGCAATGTAGTGGAATAGTCTGCACTGCCAGATAAAGATATTTTTTCAGGCATGGGTGCATTAACAACAGTTGTTCCCTGTTGTATCAGAATCATGTAACTGGTATTTTGCATGTTAATTCTTTTAGTCAGTTAATCAATTGCCAATGCTATATATGTATTGGAAGGCCCTTTGATTATGGTTTTTTGAGATGAATTTTGTACAGCATTTATAGAAGTTGAATTATTCGATACAGTATTGCTTGAACCTGCTACGTGTTGTGTTGTCTTTACTGGAACAGTTATAGCAGGAGTTTGCGCAAGTTTTGTTTCAACCGGTACTGTTTTTCCAGTATACCGATCTCGTTCCAGTTTAAGCATAGAAGCTACTTCATTAGCAGATATGGTCGCATGGTTTGTAGAACTTTCATAATAACCTTTTGTACCATCTGTTACATAGTCAATTACCTGTTCTCCATTTTTCTGTTTTATTTTTCGATGAATGTGTATTCCAGGTGGTGCAGCCAATGATGCCCATTCCATAGATGCTGCCAAAACAGCTCCAGACAGATCATCTGTTTTACCCGTTATGTATGCCCAGATTTTAGGACGTTTGCTACTAACAAGATACTGAAACATGTTATCCTGCATCTGCTTGTCAAACATTTCTTTACCACTAAGTCCCATTCCTTTGACTACATCCTTCATGGTTTGTCGAATAATCTGATATCGACCGGCAGCATCAAAATCTTCATTGGCCTGATGTGACATAATTTCACTAACAGTCATATGCTGAAGATCAAGAACTGCCGAACTGCCTCTGCCGGGGCCATCTATGTGAACAGAGTTATAACCACCCTCACCTTTAGAAACAAGATCGGCAAATCGGGTAACACTAAGTTTTTCTTGTGTAAAAATTTTTCCCACTTTCTCAGGAAAGGTTTCTGCGTGCGCAGTGACTTCATGGGGGAGTGTACCCTTGGTTTTTGAAAGTTGTGCGGAAGACCCTGTAAATTTTTCATACAGAAATACACCTAATGCTACAAGTCCACCTGCAACAGCAACAAATGGCCACAATTCAGGATTAATACCTATAAATCCCAAGATAACTTCCAGTACGGGTTCTACAACCCATTCAATCATGATTTGAATGGACTTCTTGATAATTTTTTCTGTTATCCATCTAACCGATTTGAAAAGATACTCTCGCACCTTTTTATAGATGAATTTTTTAATATGCTTTTCTATCCAATGTTCTACTTTATCTTCTGCCCAGTGTACAAATCTATCAAATAGAGAAGGTTCATTTTTTCCAAGTTCGCCTTCAATGTTCATAAACTCAAGTGCGCCCTTTGTTGCAAAGATGCGTTCATCCTCTTCACGTTGGCGTACTTCATGAAGCATCCACGGAACTACAGAAGAAAATTTTGAAGTAACGCCCGTACTTTGTTCATTGGGTGGAAATACTATTCTTTCCATCACTTCATCGAGATTTTTGTATTCCTGAAAATCCTGTTCCTTTTTTAGTGGCACAAGTCTAGCAGCATCCATAAGGCTTGCCATTAGCGCACTCCATTAAACTGATAAAAAAGAGGAGTTCATCAATGTTAACTGATCATCCACAGAGGATTGAAATCCAGGAGGACTGAAATTAAAAGATCCCGAAGATCCTTTGGGCGAGTAAGTTTCACCGCCTACTGAATAACTAGGTGCAATATTTGGTACAGAAAATCCGGGAGCATAACTAACAGGATTTGCAGAAGTAGAATATGTTCTTCCCGAAACAGTGAAAGTTCTGTTGGTCAGTCCCCTGCTTAAATAAACATTGTTTTGAAAATTACTGTTGCCTTGAATTGTATTGCTGTCTATAGATGAAATCTGTGGAGAAGATGCCATCTCAGAAAGTTCAGAAATACTTTTGGATGGTTTGTTAAATGAAGGTTCATAAGATTTTGTGGTACCTTTAGCAGGTGACACAAAGGACTCACCTGCATCCAGAGTGTCTGGTGTATTAAGAGGCAATGAAGTTGGTGCAGGAGGCATTCTTTTTTCATGATGAATGCCTAGAAAATCTGCAATTTTATCTGCCAGATAATCACCAACACCCGCTATCCACGTTTCCATTTGTGGAAGATTGAAATTTGCTATTTTGTTGGCAATCCAGTTACCTACATCTTTCGCATCTTTTACAACTTCAGTTACTGCTTCGCTGGTCCATTTTTTTATATTATCCCAGGTAAACAATTCTTCAATGTTTTGTGCAACGGAAGTCCATAGAGTGGGTGTTAGCAACAGAGACATCAATCCAAGTTTTAGTGCTTCTAACCAGTTATTGCCCTTTACTTTTTTTGCTTTAGATTTGGTTGTGTCATGTTCACTTCCTATCCATCTAGAAAAAGACTTCCACCAGTTATCTGCTTTTCTGGTTTCTTTTTTATCCACATCTTCCAGACTCGGAGTGTTTGTAGTAGAAGACATTGCACCCCTAGGGGATACCATATCTTTCAGGACATTCAATTTCTCCGGCAGTGTGACGCCTATAAATTCCTGCATCATGCGCAGTAATCTTTGTGGAAGATCTTCGTGAGTTACAGTTGATGTGGTTTCACCAGCGGTAAGTAACGGAGCGGCAATTGCCGCTGGTAGAAAGTGTGATTCTACATCTATAACATTAGTTTCTTTTTCCGGACCTGTAAGTAGCGACATTCCACGATCTGCGATCGTTGGATACTTTTCTGAGTATGCACCTGACTGATTTTCACTACGATTTTTTACTACAAAATTTTGTAAGCCCTCGATTATTCTATTGGCTATTGAAGTTTCGCGCGCTTCCCAAAAACGTGCATCTTCAAGACGTTCTACCAAAAGATCATTAGCTGCTAATAAATCATCGGTAGTAGGTAAGTCTTTTGGAGGAAGAAAGCTTTTGAGATCAGTGAACTTTATTCCAATACTACGATCCAGTTCATCAGTGTGTTCATAAATCTCAAGCGATAGAATTTCTTTAATGTCTTGAATCAGTTTTGGAAATTGAATACTAAGTGCAGTATTCAATTCTTTTTCAAATGCGCTAATTCCATCTTCAATTTTTATGTTGCCAGCTTTTACAACAGACTTTGCCTGTTCTTCAGCAGATTTCACAGCGGCATCAAAAACTTCTTGCGCCAGTTTCGATAGAGAGCCTAACACAGAAGACAATTTAGCAATATCACTTGCATTTACATTTCCTTGTATAAGTTTATTTAAAGGAATGTCTGCCCTATTTTGCAAAGCACGCCATTTGTTTTTTTCTTTATCTGATCGAAACTGGAGCATATAGTCACCTGTCAAACGTTATCCAATGTAATTCTTGCCATCTCTAGCAGCTTCAATTCGTTTTTCTCTACGCAAGTATGCTTCTTCAGAAAGTTGCTGAAATCGATAGAGTGGCATATCTTCCGGAGGGTAAAATCCAAACTCAGAAGCTATCAATAGATAACGGTCCATCGTTTCTTTAGAAGTTCCCGTGCTGAAGAAACGACCAGGCATCGAGGGTAAGCTTAGTTACCCTTTGATGCCCACACTCCTTGCACGTTACTTGAATAGTTTCCTGAACACCATAATTTTCAATCAGGGACTCGTACTCTTGAACCTGTTGCACAACATCACCAGAAGCTTCTTCAAAAAAAGAAATACGTTCTTCAAGATTGAGATATTTATGTTTTCCCTGAATGTGTGTAGCGAGCTGCGCCATGAAAGCAAATTCATCTCGCAATGCTGCATTTTTCATTTTTGGATTTTCTACAAACTCCATAACGTCACTCATTCGTGGGGGATTGAACATGAATGGTGATGTTTCACTAAATTTGAATATCTCTGGATCAGGTATATGTTCGAGTTCTACTGTTTTGAGTTCTGTGTTGCGTATGATCTGACGTATTTCTAAGGATTCTTTAGGCAAAAGCCCCTGTTCTACTTTTGCATGATGCTCAGGATTATTACATTTTGTCTCATGCGTGAAGTTTGACTTAGTAAAAGAATTCAATCTAAGCCAATACAGTACAAAGTAAAAATCCGGTAGTGTAAGCTCAAACGCGAGGCCAGGTTTATTGTATTCCGTTGAATAAATAACAGAAGACACTGCTTCTATAACCGGCAGCATGGATCGTTGAGAATGTGCAGCCTGTAATTTTGCTAAATGTTTGGCTTTGAAAGGGACAATGTAAAGATCTTTAAATGAATAAAAAGCAAATCTTGAAGGAAGTGCCAGACTCAAACCTTCCGCGTCAGAAGTGGCTCGATTGAATCCATGAATAGGTGGATTTAAAACAGAGTTTGTTGGAAGTTCTGAAGATTCGCCATTTCTAAGTCTGTTAAGTGATTCCTGATAAACACGATCAAATTCAGTTTGGCGAGAATCTTGAACAGGTTGCGCAGTTTCGGTATTAGGAGAGGTATATGAAACATAAGGTTTTGTTGGTGCTGTCGCCATTGCCACAGACTCGACTGGCTGCGCAGCAATTTTTGAGGATTTTAACGCACGTGCTTTATTTGAAGATTGTTTTTTATTTAATGTTTCTTGTGGGAACGGTATGTATGTTTTAGTATTCATTGTCACACTCAGGAAGGGTTAAAACAAACTGGACAGTGCATTTCCAATACTGTTAGATATGCTTGAAAATCCAGTAGAGGCCAGATTTTTTACTGCTTGAACTCCAGAGTTAATAGCTCCAGTGAGTACATTGGAAACTGGATTATTAACAATTGCTTGTGTAAGATCTTCAGGAACACTGAGAATATTTATGAAAACATCACCAACACTAAACGTTACATGATGGCTCAGTGCATTTGATGTATTACTATCTAACTGAAAAGAATCAACAGTTTCGGGCCAACATTCAATGTATTCCAAAATACACAGTGCATTTTTTGAAGGATCAAGTAAGTATACATAAATTGGAAGTTTATAATCCGAAGGTTTGCCCCAACTACCACCTAACTGTGCCTGATTATTAGCACTAAATGGGGCCAACACTGCATTATTCCATGCTTGCAAATATGTTATAGAAATATTTGATACATCTGCATATAATCGCAATGTTAAAGAATCAATTTCGTAATTAGATGGATAATGCCTACTTCGCCCTTCTCTGAATATTGACATTTTGGAATATCTTCGAAAAGGACAAATAGCTTCTTCTACATAGTACCAGGGCAGTTGCGCTACAGACGGGTTTGCTACAGCACCTCCCATAACCGAAGAAAGTGCATTGCCAATGACGTTACTGCTAGCCGATGCTATAGAAGATAGTATTCCATTACCTATGTTAGCAATTGTAGAAACTCCAGAAGAAGGGGTACTCAGATTACTGATGGGCGTAATAACTGGTAGCTGTGCATACCATAAAAAAGACAGCAAAGGATCAGCTCTTGCTTGAGCACCAGCAAGCGCATCACCTGGATTAACACCACCTGAACTACTGAAACTTGCAAAGTATCCTGGAGAAGCTAATGAAAGTCCGGAAGTTGCACCTACGCCCCCTAAAGCATTTCCCAGAATGTTAGCAGGATTCAACGCACTTAAAGCACCACTGACATTACCAGATACAACATCCTTGACGGCTGTTATAGCAGCGCCAGCAGTACTTTTTACAGTATTAGAAACTACATTAGCCGCAGTGTTGGCAATAGTATTTTTGGCATTGGCTACTACTGTTTGAACACCTGTATTAATCGCAGATTTATCTCCACTTATATTATTTGTGACCTGACTGGTAGCTTGACTTACGATATCCTGTAAAAAACTCATGAGGTGTCCTTTTAATGACACTGAAAAAGAAACGACATGCGGAATACCCCGATTCCTTGATCTGACAGATCAGTCGTTTCAAAACAGACAGTTCAGACCACCCTTCCCATGGAAACATCAATCTGAATAATGCCGGCTCGGGGTAAATTAATCTTAAAAATTGCAATGAATGTTAATTTAACATAAAGTAATAACGTTTGAAATTTATTCAAAAACAATTGACACTCACAATGCAATCTTGCATTCTAGGATCCCCAGATAAGTGCAAGAGCTGGATCTACAGGAATATAGCCGTTTGGGGCTGGCCTACGAATTGTGTCAATGCTCATGTTAATTCGTCCTTGTGGTGGCAGATAATATCCAGTATTGATAGAATCTGAAGGTACTGTCAGATTTTTGTGAGCAACTGCTACATAAAGATCGCGCAGAATAGTTTCTTCCGACCATTCTGGAACATCTGGATATTTATTACCAGAACGATATACTAACCATAATCGTGCAAGTTGCAAGGTCGGAACTCTACGCATACCAAGCCCAGAAAGCAGAGGATCAATAAGATCAGAATCACAACACACAACAATTTCATCCACTGCATTTCTGCCTACTGCTTGAAGTGCCAAGCAATCTCTCAATAGCTGACCTTCTATTGCAGGAGTATATTTGTCAAACACAACTCCCGCATATTTAATTCTACTCATCTGAGGCTGTTCTGTTAAAGCCGGCCTGGAAACATAGGTAGAAGTCACATTAGACTCCTTTAGCTAGTTGATTTGCTTGATCCATAGTTAAGGTGAAAACCCGATTAGGTTCACCTTTAAATATGAGTCTAATATCTTTTTTGTTAACTGACGGTCGTACTCCAAATCGGGTTCCCTTTTCAACTACAAAAGGTTTTCCCCGATATTGAAGAGTGACTGGTTGCTTACCCTTGAAGGTGAAGAACTCGTAATTTTCTTCACCCTTGATTGCTGCGGTTGTATGTGGAACACTACTTGTATCAGTAGTTCCTGGAGTTACTAGGAAAGAATACATATTCAAATTTCCTTCAATCTGGCAAAGTGGTGCGTCCTAATTTTTCACGATTTCTACGTTTTAGCTGTTCTCTATATTCAGGATCTCTGTCTGCCTGTTGTGCAATTTTCATTATTGCGTCATTGCTTTTAGCTCTTCTAAACGGCATTGCGGCAGAAGGTATATATTTCACTTTGCCGGTTTTCGTTAAAGTCCAGGTATCACCAGAATCCCCAAAGTCTCTTGCCAATAATGGTTTCCGAGGATTGGCTATAATATTTCTTAACGATTGTGTTGTGACTGTTTTGCCCGGTTGAACGTTTGCTCCTGTATATTCAGGCTGACCTTCATTTTCTAATTCAGTGGTATCGTTATCATCGAATTCACTATCCACTTCAGAATCATGTGAAGTGTCCTTACCCGTAAATTCCTTGAATTTTTTTCTAAGCTCTGGATCTTCTTTCAGTTCACGTATAAGAGTTTCTGGATCAAGGTGAGCTGCGGACATCCACATTTTAAGTGGAACAGGAACCCCTTTTTCTGAAGCTTTTTCTAACAGCTCAAACATATTGTCTTCGCCACGTGTCTCAAGTTCTTTAGTCCATATAAGCTCAGGCATTTTCAGATTATTACGATTGTTTCTATTGAACAAAAAGTCCTGAATGCTATGAGATTGTGCTTTTTTATTTGGATCTTTATAGAGTCCATTAGCTACTGCTATAAGTGGAAAAAGTTTTGCATAAAAAATGCGATGAGTCAGATCAACACGAAAGCTGTTTTCCGTTTCAAGAAATGTAGAATATGCAGATTCCGCACTGGCATAGTTGGCATCATTTGCCATAAATGCTTCACTGACTCCTAACGCACGAAGTTTATAAGGTACCAGAATATCAGACATATCAGTCCATTTCCAGAAATCCCCGCCTGGGCGAATATCTGCTGCTTGAACTGCGCTACGTGTAGAGATCCATCCACCCAGTGGATCATATTCAGCCGACTGAAATGTTCTAACAAGTTCATCCAGTTCTTCTCCCGTTGGAGTCCAGTCCCCATCTCCCGCAGTTATATGCGTCATTGCACGTTGACGCCTTTGTGCTTCAGTAAGTGTACCTCTGAATAATGTTTTTTCTATGAGATACATCGGCAAAAGACGATGAAGATAGGAAGTATAGGCACGGTCCGTTGTGGATCTTCTGGGAATAAAAAGAGAAGTCATAGGACTAAGAGTAAACGATCCACTGCGAAGCATTTCTATAAATTGTTGCGGCATTGAATTAAGATACCGCATAGCAAATTCTGAAGTGTCATGCAAAAATTGCTGTGTTGCCTGACCTACTCTAACATTTATAGTAGGATCGATGCCCCAAAAAGGACTCGGAATAACTGCACACTGTAAAGCATCATGAATGAGTGTATCTATAAACTTCTTTTTTCTCTGATCAAAAACCAATGATCCACAAAAGAAACCATCCGTTAAATGCGCGTTAGTTATTAGCGGAAGCAATTGACGAAGATCAAGCTGTTCTAATGCTTCGTCATATATATTAAGTTCGTGTTGTTCAAGTCCACGTAATTCCCAATCGGAAAAGGGAAAAGTAGATTTAATATCAACAACAGAACCTGCCACATTATCATGAAGGTACATATCACGATAGAATAAAGCAAGCGTAGAGGTGTCAATCAAATGAGGATCTGCCGGAATCAGACCCGTCATATAGTATTGATACTGACTCTGCCAAAATCCATTCATTGCTACATTGGCACTACCAGTTCCACTACCGAAACTTCCGCCAAGTGATGCTGTAATTTTGGTAGTATCCTTGAAATTTCTTGGTTGTGCTGAAGCTATCAAATTTCTTGAATCAGGAGCCATGTTTATGGTGCTTCCTGAAACTCCTAATATTCTCTTTTTTGCAAACATGGATTACCTGATTTGTTATCTATCGTTGCAAGAAACTGATTGTTTCATTACGTATTTCAGTGTATCGAGAATTGACCATATCCGCCAGTCGATTTCTGCTATCAATCTGTGCTCTTCTAAGAGCACTGTACGTTTCGTCAGATAATAGATCTTTTACCTCTGCGGATACTGTTGCGTATTCTTCCACGATTTTTGTTGCAATGTCCAAAAAAGCAGGTCGAATTATATTTTCGACAATTGATTGACCTATAGCACCTCTATCCTGCGCATTGTTCAAATCTGTTACAAGTTCTCGAATAGTTTGAATAGTACCATTAAGCGAATGCGCGCCATATCTGCCCTTAGACCGACGTATGCCAGTTTCCATTTGAGGAATAAGGTCAATCAACATCTGAACAAGACGACGATTTAACATCTGTGTGGCACGTGCCACATTATCATCTTCAAATAGATTTTGAAGTTTTTCAGCATCATCTCCAATGATAGAAACTATTTCTTTTTTATCTATCTTGGACAGTTTTTTTGCTGATACAGAAGATGCAATGCGTCGGTTTTTTGGTATTGTTGGTTTTTCGTCATGACGTTCTGTAATTTCAAAATTCACATTTCTTGATCTCATCTGCTTCATGTTGAAAACTCTTCGTCACTAACAGGCAATGCAATACGATGCTCATTACAAACCAGTACCGGATAACCATTAGCCATGGCTCTATTCATTGGCTTTTGACATTCGGGGCATAATCCAGCACCTGCAACTTCAGCCGACATATTTATTCGAGCCTGTACTTTTTCTTTAGCTTTAGTTTTTGTTACGCCCGCTCGCAAAAAAGCCTGTGGTAATTTCATCATGATACTTTCCTGTTAATCAATCTCAAGCAGGAAGTTTTTTCTACCTGCTTCACTATAGAACGACAATCATAATTCAGATTTTGTTGAATTCCAATTTCAAGACCATAGCAACCTATAAAGCTTGAATCCAGTTGGTGCGGTGTGGTGCGACATGTTTTATAAAGATCATTCAATTTCAATGAATCGTTTTTAAAACGTCGATGCCAATCATTTTTCCATGTTACAGGAGTTATCAATAAAATAGGCAAGCTATATCTTCCACCAAGAAGACCTAACATGAGATTAACCAGTTCAATGGTCGATCCTTTAAGTCCTCGTGATTGAAAACGTTCTGCAACTATTCCATGTGGTTCGTAAAGTTTAATCCAGCGACCAACTTCATCAAGAAAAACATTCCGTTGTGCGTTAAAAAAACGTATGTCTGCTAAAGGACTGGTCACAATGGAGTTAACAGACACACATATTTCTTCAGTAGCAGGATGATAACTGACAAGAGAAATTCCCATATTCCTGCTTCCGGGATCGAGCGCAAGAATTCTTTTTGTATTTTGTGTGATTTTTATCAAAGGTAATTCATAGGATGCATTAGCTAATTTCTTTTTCATTGGAACATTTCTTTTTCCTTGTATACAATAAAATTGCAGTCTAGCGAAGTCCTGTAAAGGGGCGTCCAGATCTACCCAATAATGCCGGTGTGGGCATTCTTGTTTTATTTCCGGAAAAACCATAATTAAATTCTTTTGCTTCTACAAGTCTTTCCATGACTTTTGGTTGATGAATTGTAGAAATTAATAAAACAACAGTTCTAAATCCATCATCTGTAAAACCATCACCTTTTTCAGGACAGCGTAACTCTCCAACATTTTTGACGGTACACATTTGCAGAAACAGATGTTCTACAGGATTACCTGTCATTTCTGTTCGCCAGTCATCGATATTGCCATCAAGTATGCGTTGTTTTGTTCCATCATTTATATTCGGAAAAATCACATTTCCAGAAGTGATCATAGCTACAGCAGTGTTAAAATCTTTTCGTTTAGGTGAATATTGTTTAGGCAAACATCGAATCTTCTGAAGTGGATTGTTGCCCATGTCCTGTTTGATTCTATACAGTAGGTCGATACTTTGCCATTGATCTGCAACCAACCCAACAGCGTTAAGATCCTTTGCAATTTGCAATATTGCAAAGTTGTATAAAAGATTGAAATTTATTTTTCTTCCTTCTTGAGGTATGCACTCAAGCAAAGTTGTTACTTTAGTTTTACCGTCATTAAAATCATAGTGACCACCCCCTATAAAAAACGAATTATTTGTATGTCCTGCATCAATTGCAATTATAGAAGGCCAGCGAAAAGAACGAATTCGTTCTACTTTACCATACACTTCTCCGGGAGAATCAAATTGATATATAAAGTTATGACTATTTTGTCCCCCAACAAATATTTTTTCTTTGAATGCTTCAGGATTCATGAACCGAGAATGAACAGTTGGTGCAATAGCACCCCAATCTCGATTTGCTTTTTCGGGATTTGATATAAAAGCAGAAGCAATAATTGGAGTATCTCGCTCCATAATGGGATTTATTTCCCAAGTTGGGCAATTTACTCCCAGGATAGTGAATGTACCTTCAGGCGTTCTTGCCTCTCTTAAAAGACGCATCATTTTATCCCTTATTGAATAGGGAGAAGATACACTCATCATCAATGCAGGTGGAGCTGTAAAATATCCCCTTTTTAAAGCAGAATTATAAAGTGCATTAATAGTTCCAAGACTACTAAAAAGTGATCTGTGAGCTTCATCTGCATTTGCACGTTCTCCCGATTGTTCTTCCTCATTTCCTTTCGGAAGAGGGAAAAGTCCTAATTCATCTAAACCTCCTAAAAATCTAGTATCGCCACGAAGAGTATTTGAAGTAGGCCCAGAAGGATAGAGTTTTATATTTTTGTAATGAAATGCTGTGTATATGCCAGATATTTTATATAGTTCTTTACCATATCTTTGTTTATAATAATCCAGTAATTTTTGTAGTTCGATGAACCAATCATTTTCTTCCAAAATGCATCTTCTAAAAGGTGTCCAAAGATTGCCTAGTGCTTTATTGAAGTTCAGACTAACAAAAGTTCCTGTCAACTGTGTCGATGATTGCATTCCTTTTGTTAAAGAGGCATATGAAGGAAATTTCAACATTCTATGAAGAAGATAGGGAGCAGCTTGAGTAGCAAGCCAGGAAGATTTTCCTGAACGTTGCCCAAGAACCATAGCGATTTGCATGTAGTTTTTCAGGCCATGATTCTGAATCAATTCCCATTTGTTTCTTTTACATTTTGGACATTTGCCATATTCCAGAAAAATCAAATGCTCTTTAAGATTTTTAGATGAGTAATCTTTAGGTACATTCTCAAACACCATCCATTTTTTATTAGAACAGCAAGGGCATATCTCAGCCATAAGCATTGAGGTAATCCACAGTTGACGCGACCAAGGAGGATTGGCTTTTTTACCTACCAGATTGAAAGCAAAGTCGTAATAGTTTTTTGCTAGAGGTAGATCACGAGTATCAATTTTTAAATCATGAAGTGTTCCAGTAGTTTCGTCTTCCATATCATTCATATATTTATGAATATCAAAGTCATCTGAAGTTATGAGCACATCACTTTCTGACTTTTCATAACCACCACCTTTGATAATATATTCGTCTTCACGAATTTCTTTGAAATTCTTTGTGGTAACACTACCTAGCTTTATTGCTTTTTTCATTCGACGATCATGAATTTCTTGCATTTCTTGCGAGGTTAGAAGATCAGGAAACAATTCATCGGCTCTAGTTTTCATCAAACGTGAAGTATCGATTTTATTCATTTTTCTTTTTTCTCTTGAAGTTTTGCATTCATATCAATATTCATTGGTGTAGGAAAATAGATTTCTGTTTTAGGCGCAGTTATTTTTAAAATATGTTCTACTGAGGATTGAGGAAGTTTCATGTATTGAGCAATGTACTTAGCCATACGAATCCTTCCAGCTTCTTCAAGCATGTTTTTAAATTGCACAAAAGGCTTATTATCAATTTCTGAATCAAGTAATCGTTGAACTATATCTAATGCCTGTGCAGTTCCCGCTTGAGCGGCTAATGTACGTGGACCTAATTCAACCAGAAAAAACTCTCGTATCTGTTTTATAAATCCAGATAACTCTAGAGGCAATTCCTTTTCCAGACAATTCAGACGTTTATCAACTTCTGAATTGTGTGCAAGCAGTGCCGGAGATTGATGTACTGCATGTTTTCTACTATCAGAATCAGTTGCAGGAGAATCACTCGGCTGATAGAAAAATCGAGATCTGTGTTTTTTCTTTATAAGTTTATGTTCTTTTTGCGACTTATTAACAGATGAAGGTTTTGCCAGTACAGAAAGAGCCGCAAGCAGATCATCCTGCTTGTCCTCTTCTTTTTTTGACAAACTGAGATTATTACTTGCGGTAGTCATAAGGATCCAATTAAATTTCGTCTTATACGGAAGACTTGATATTTTTTGTTTTTATATACAAAGTTTCGCCTACGCCAGTACGTATCTGACGAAAACAGAAGTTTCTTAAATCCATTGGTTTGTATCCCAATGCATTGCAGATTTTGATTTTTTGTTCCTTATTACCTAGTATCCATTTTTTCAATGTCATCCAATCAATATTTCTTTTAGCTTTACCCAATTCCTCTAATTCAAGAAAAATCTTTTCGCGGCTACGATGTTGAAGCTGACCGGTATCTTTCAGATACGATATAGTATCAAATACAGGATCAATGCCGCATGCTTCTCCTGCTGCATTTTCAACCCATAAACGAATCCATATTTTTCTTCCGGGCTGACTCAATTTATTTTTCTTTGTAACTACCTGTACATACCTATAACGATCATTTCCTTCGATTGTTGCAGAAGGTTCCAATTCTAAACGTTCCTCAGTATCAAATTTTGGAGTGAATGGCATTCCAGAACTACGTGAAGTCCACCAGGTTCGCACATCAGAATAAAACTTTAGCGCATTGCCGCAGGCTTCTTTTTCTTTAGGACCATACATAGCCATAGGAATTTCACGTAACTGATTAATACCAACTAACGCAACCATTTTTCTGGCAAGTTTCGGTTTAATACGAGGAAGATGTTTAGCGAAAAATCTAGCATGAACTCCCAAAGAATTATCAGCAGTTTCATCATCATTGGAGTCAGGGTTCATGGTAGGCCAAGAATCATTAAATATAATTCCCTGAAGTTTACCGTCTTGTGCTGGTACCCACAATCCTTTTCCGTATTTTTTTCTCATTACAGGATCAGCATAACTTCCTACAGTAGCTTTATGTTTTTTGTTGTTTTCATCAAAAATATACCACCAGCCTTTATTAACATATTTTTTGTCAGGCATCTCTCTAAGAACCGCAGAGGTCCAATCAAAAAATTTCTCTCCTACCGATTCCGCAGTGTAACGAACAATTGGGCGTACTATCCATTTTCCTGTGACAGGATCCCGTTTACCAAAAATTTCAGTAGTTGATTTTTTAACATCCATTGTTTTTAGAATATTCCCAACATACGGAATAGAATTGGATGTTGATCCTTCATAATCAAAAAGTGCGATAAGACCAATAGACTGTTTTACTGCCGCTGCCATAATTGATAGAGCGCCTGTAGTTTTTGCACTCTGTTCAAATCCAGCATGCCCGTACATGGCTGGACGTATTCCACCACCTAAAAGCAGATCATATTGCAATAATCCAGTAGACATTGGTTCTACCATAGTCATAAGATCCGTATCTACACCTTGTCTTCTACTAATTTCATCAAGAGTATCATGAAACATAGAAGAATAATCAAATGCGACTTTATTATTTTTTATTTCTTCATCATCTTTTACAAGTTTTTTTCTGGTAGCCATTCAATTTGACCTGAAAGTAGAAACAAAAAAGCCCGACCAAAGAACAGGGCGTTCAAGGGCCGGGCCAGTGGTTTATCTAATACAAGTTAATTCTGACTATTAACGACGTGCTGTCTTCCTAACTGCGGGACGATCGCGACGTGGTGGTTCGTCTTCAAAATCATCTTCTTCAAAATCTTCAACAGTCTTTTTCTTAGCTACCTTCTTAACTGCTGGTTTACGACCACGTGTAGGAGGTTCATCAAAATCATCTTCATTTTCTTCGCTTTCTTCTGAA